>Ga0214164_1001611_pt1 | contig 12607 bp, 28 predicted proteins | sample TroBogepilimnion_13_FD_153003 | JGI IMG/M metagenome (GOLD analysis project Ga0214164, IMG submission 153003) | Freshwater microbial communities from Trout Bog Lake, WI - Practice 03JUN2009 epilimnion v4 | ecosystem: Environmental > Aquatic > Freshwater > Lake > Epilimnion/Euphotic zone ...
TGAATGTTATTGTTTGTCTGATCCATCCCTTAGTATACGCTTCTTGAATAGCTTTTGCAATTCTTTCGGGACAATCGCGATCAATTTCTAAACACGCCCTATTGCCTATCACTATGCCATCTGACACTGTGTAGCCGGGATCGTATTGTCTTACTGTTTTGAAACCCATTATTTTCCAATCCGTTCTATGTAAAAGATATCTCGAACAATGTCCATTAGGGCCTGTCGTCGAGTACGACCACGACTCATGCGTTCCTTGATATTGAGCTTGGCCAGCCATACAATCAAGATCACAAAGTACCCCAACATAGCCAAAGTCATGGCATCTAGAAATAAACTAAACATACAATTCCCATAAAATGTTTACAACAACGTTGCCTGTATCATGTCCACAATGGTTTGAACTGTGTTGGGTTCTATCCATAATTTACTGGCAATTGCATCGGTACTCCAATTGCGTTCCAATAGTTCTCTCACCGCTAGTACTAGGTCATGCTTAATCATAAGGATCTCCTTTAGTATACAACGCGGTACTGACCATACTCGTGCACGTGTTATTTGACCACACGCTCACAATAGAAGGTTCTGTGATATTGTGGCAATATGGCATCATTTGCTGTTTGAGCATCCGCAACACACTTGTCATAACTCTCGTAAGTCTTTAAACCATACACATCTTGTCCCGGAGCTTCGGGTGGCATGCGTATGACCACTGCCACCAGTATGGCTTCAATCATGATTCAACTCCAAAATGTTGTTTGATTGTTTTGGCAATCCAGTTTCCATCAACTTGGTATTCTCCGGTGCCTTCTCGACCAAAAATATCAGCACATTCTCTCACAATCAACTCGGCGAACTTTTCTGTCGCTTGGTGTGAATTTCCCACTCGGCTACTGGGACCTAATAGTCCAGCCTGTTCAGCAAGTTGTCCAATTCGTTCGTTCATAATTTTTCTCCTGCCTCAAAGCCTCTAAAACTTTTAAATCTAGGAAAGCGCAAACTGTATGATCCGTCTTGGTTCTGTGTGACAGCATCGGCTCTTACTTCAACCACTTGCCCAACGGTGCCCGTCCGGTCACTCCATACTGCATCACGCAATTCATCACTCAAGCCACCGCCTACACTCACGCGAATTAACTTACCGTCATCCTCACCTTCACAGATCAAGTTGCCCAGTCTACCCGCATTCTTGCCAGTGCCTTCTTCACAGTCGACCACAGTTAGCGATACTTCAATATAGGGCTTGAGTTTGAGCCAGGTGCGTCCACGTTTGCATTCGTAAACTGCCTCGGGGTCTTTGATCATGATGCCTTCATATCCACCTGCAATGGCTTCACGATTGATTGCATGGTATCGTTGTTGGCCTTCGGCAGTGTCCAAGTTGACTGTTTCTTGTCCTACCACAGTTACATTGGGCATGTGTTCGCTGATCAATTGATACCAGCCGTTCAAGTATGCACTGCGTTCTATTTGTGTTCGTGTGCCATGCCCTTGTTGAAATTCGGCCAAGGTAACAATGTCAAATAAATTCAATACCGCATCTTGTGTTTGTACATTGTCTTTTCTACGGGCCTGTTTCATTAGGTCTTGGAAACTAGCACTCATTACTTCTCCATCAAGAACCATTGCTTCTTTAAAGAATTTGGCGTGTCGGCCTATTTGTTCGCAAATGTGCGGAAAGTTAACTAGCTCTTTGCCATTGCGACTGTATTGGTCCACTTTGCCACTGGGATAAACCACAGTAATAACACGCATGCCATCCAGTTTTACTTCCACAATTTTTTTGCCCGCAAGTAAATCTTCGTGATGTGCGCTGTCGCTAGCCAGCTGGCAACTAAAAACAGGAATTGAGTACCGGTCATTTATTTTTGCCACCACTTTGTTTACAGTCTTTTCGCTAACACCGCAACGTAGATCCTTGATTAAGATTCTACGATACCAGCCATTCCATTCTTGCACAGTGGCCTGATTCATCATGTGCACTATTGCCACACGAGCTGCATCACCGGTCAATTGTCGTTTAGATAATTTCTCGGCCGTGGTCCAAAATGTAGCAGGATTGAGACCGCGTCCATCCTTTACCGCTTCGGGCACTTGCTTGATGCCATAAGTGATCATGGGATCTAGGGCAGCACGAATACCGCGGAACAGGGCATCATTGCCGGCTTCGGCTTCGGCTGCCAGTATGCCTTCTTTGTTTAAACGACTGGCGTGATCTTCTAAACTGGCAATAACTCTAAAACATTCTGTCATTTTATTCCTCGTTGGGTCTAGCTAACAAATACATTGTAACATCATTTGAGTTCAATTTCACTGCTTGTTCGGCATAACAGTGAACCAATTTTGCCAAACGATGACTGCGACTTTTAAGCGGGACGGCTTCAAATTGGAAAGTGCTCAGGCGTTCAATTCTGGCCAGCATCATGTCACCCGACATGTCAGAAAAAACCACAACATCGCCCACTGCCAATTCCTGCCCCAAAAAGTCTTTCATTTGGCAAATGCCTTCACATGCTTACAATCGCCTCTAAACTTGAATCCCGAACAACTGCAGGTGTACACACCTTCTTCCAGCCGCACAATGTAAACATCGCCTCGTGATCCTGTCACTTCCCAACGATTGGCGTTGGTGGTTTCTTCCACAGTGAAGTTGTTGGGGTCGGCAATTTCTTGGAATTTGCGACCACGTGTGTCTATTCGTATGGGCTTTTTGAATCGAAAAACTGCTCGACTACCGGCACGAATATACGCAAACATCCGGCTTTTGCCATCGTCTAAATAGTAGGCATGGTTCGGGGTAGTGTCAGGCCACTGTGTAGTTTCTTGAAATAGCTTCATAGACTTTTGATAAAATCAATAACTGCACGAGCCTCGGTAAATTCGCCACGTTCGAGCTTTGCTTCAATACCAAAATCCGTTGTGAGTGGTTGGGCCAGCGGCAATGAAACAGAATAGGTATGCTTAATACTGTACGCACCATCATTGGACACGGTCCAGGGATAAAACTTGAAATTCATACATGCTCCTTGTTACTTACTATACTCATATTATAGCACGATCGTCATTTGTGAGCAAATCACTTGTTGCACCAAAACAACATGTAGAAAAGCCCCGATTAAGGGGCTGATCCATTATTTTCTGTTGCCAGGTATAACTACCCCGGTCTAGCCGTGCTGATTAGGCTGCTAGTAACATCGCTGAGTCGTTTGCCGCAACTGCTCCGAAACGGAAACCTTTGCTCATCTTGACTGTTACGATACCATGGTTTGTATTTGCTGTTGCATTTACATGTTTTGCTTCTTCGACCGGGTCACCCCAATCCTACGGTTTTCACATTACCGAGTTGCCGTCTCCACTATCTAACCCAATCGATTCTAGTTCAGGCCCATCATAAAAACACAATACCAAAGTAAATTTATGCTCTTATGGTGGACCTGGCGGGATTCGCACCCGCGTCTTGAGTTCCTTCGCTCGGAAGGGATTACAACTATTCTTTACGAGTTGTCACGCCACAACTTTTCTAATTCGGGATCGTCTGTGGTGGGATCATGAAGTACCAGGCTCAGCACACTTGATGCAAACCATAGTGCTCCAAAAATCCAACCATATTCAGCTATACTGTCCATGCAGTATTTATTACTCGGCTACAGTTTCTGTCTTAACTGCACGGGCCTTGATAGCATCCATGCTGGGAGCAGACTTGACTCGTGCACCAGTTGCCCGTATTGTGGTCACTGTGTTGTATTTTGCATCGGCTATATCAATGGCTTCTTTGTATGCAGGATTTGCATATAACTCATTGGCTTTTAAAAACGCAACAACTTGACCCTTGGTCATACCTGATGGCAATTCCATCAACTGAATGTCCTCGTCGCTCTTGCCGAGAATCTTGATACGGCTAACTAAATCGTTAGCAAAACGAACTTTGTATGCACCTTTATTCTTGCTAACACCGGCAACTGTAAATAATTTATCCATTTGAAAACCTCTAAAAGTTAAGTTGAAAAATAATGCCAATTTCATTACTGGCATATTCAAATTGTACTAGAATTCGAATTAGGTGTCAAGTACATTTTGAATCTGTTTTGCCCAATTATTGGGCGAGTTCTTTGCTTTCGGATTTGACACGCTCAATTCCGTGATCCAGCATTCGAGCCACGCCCGAAAATCCCACTGTGGCCACTACCAAGCCCAAAACAAATCCCACGATAAACAATCTCATGATTAATCCTTTCTAACAATATTGCTTTTAAACACACCGCCCAGTATCACCACTGCCAACCAGTGATCAAAATCGTACGGGATCGCCAGGGCCGGGAACAGGGTATTCAAGCTCCATATCGTGCACAACGGCCCAAGCACCACCAACAGTACAATAAATGCAATTGCTCCAAATACTTGATTCATGTCACGCTCCATAGTAAGGACTGTAAATTTCATCTTCTTGGGCAACAGGGTCTATGCCTCTGCTGGCCAGGAATTCTTCCCACAAATAATCACGTTCCATTACTTCCAGTAAGCTATCGCCATTGCAAATTACAACTTCTGAGGGATCAGCATGGTCCATTAGATATTGGGCATATTCACCATCGTATTTTAACTCATCTAACCGGTCAATAGACACTTGTCGTAAAAACTTAATCATGCACACTCCTTCTTGAAACGCTCGTAAAATTCCTCATTGATACTATCCATCTCGCTTTGCTCGAGATAGAAGTCGGTACGTGGGTCATAGTATTGTCCTTCACGTGCATCGTAGTAGAGCACACGCCCGCTAAAATTAAACGGACCTTCTAGGCCTTTGCGTGGACCATAACCTTCACATGCGCTTGGAACAACTCTATAACCCATTGTCGACTCCTTATTGATTATCTTGTTTGTGTTTGAGATTTATGAGCTCAATTTGGTACAACTGATATACACAATAAAGCATCACCAATGCACTGGCCGAGCCAAGTAAAAGATCAGCTGGTACCAGCATTGCTAGTCCAATTATTGCAAAAAATATTGCTATAGCAATGGTGAACTTTAACAGTAAATTCAAGAATGCCTGCACTTCAATTGACAATTTCATATGTTTCCTTGTTTAAAATAGTATTATAGCACGAGGCCCGTTTCTGGGCAAATCTGGGTGTTGTGTTTATGCAACCTTTCGGACCAAGAAGTCCACTTTTTTTCTCGCATTTGCATCCACAAGTTCATGTGTCTTTTGCTTCAAACTGCTTTGCATCATTTCAAGATACATCTGTTGCTTTCGAGCAGGAAGTTCTGCGAACAACATCAAAACACTAGTTTCAAAATAACCTGAACTATAAGCATGACTGTCATATAACTCTTTGGTGACTTTTGAGAATGTACTCACCGCCGTTTGCATCAGCACCTGATTGGTTTCTTTTGACATTTCAACTCCTTGTTACTTACTATACTCATATTATAGCGTCTTTGCCATTTTTGAGCAAATTGGGGTGTTGTTATTGTGCAACATCCTCGGGTAATACTATAGCATTAAGCAGTTGATCTCGGGGTACTCCGTAGTAATCATAGCCTTCTAACACCATGTCAAGGTAACTTTGGCTGGGCAATGCATCTTCGTGACCAGGCACCATGAAATAAGTCACTGCTTCAACTATCTCGCCCTCAAATTCCACTTGCAACGGGGCACGAAGATAGTAGTAGGGATAGCCCTCTAAGCGGTCTAAGGCCTGTAAACAATCAGCGGTGATGTCCCAAAGCACACCATCCACATAGCAACCGGGTTCAATCACAACATCAGCCGGCCCACTGAATCTAAATGCATGATCCAACAAGCGTGCCGCGCCCAGTGCTATTGCGCTAGGACATCTGTAGGCCATTTGTTTCTGATTAGTGTTAAGTCCATACGCAAACATGAGCATAAAATCTCCTTAAAATATTAATCTATTTGTACATCCACCAGTTTGCCATCTCGAAAGATGTAGTACATTTCCAAACTGAATCCACCTCGCGGCACACTTACCCAAACACAGTCATTGCCGGGGCGCATTTCATAACTGACGTATCCACGAGTACGCATGTCTTCCACAATCACCATGCGTTCAAACGCATTTACTTCACGCATCATTCAGCACTCTCCAATTTCAGCATTATAAAACTTATCACACTCTCATCTCGAAACGATATCACATAGGAGCGTCGAGTCTCGCCTTTCACCTTGTGACCAAATTGAGCACGCCAAGTTCGATATCTATTATCATAATTGCTCCAATTGTATTGGTCGCCCAAGAGTTGGGTCATGAGCTCTTCTACTCGCATGGCATTGGCGTTCCAGTACGGAAACTTAAAACACCAAGTATGACCCAACTCTTGAAACAACTTGTACCTACGATCTAATCGTATTACATTCATGCCACAAACTCCCTAACTGCATCAAATCTAGTTGAAGCAGGAACCCACTTAAATTGTTCTCTCTTGCGGAACGGCTTTTCCCAGTCAAAGTTAACCATGAACCAGTTCCGTTCATCGCTGAACTTGACAGTTGTGGCAAACTTAACAACATGAACCCACCTGTTCCGAAATTTTGCAACAACCATTGTCATAACTCACTCCCGATCTTTCATTATGTACTCAAACAACACCCACTTGGCACGATTCAATTGCTGGCGAGCATCTTCGGCTCGCATCGAGTCAACTTCACCGTATTCGGTATTGATCATTTCTTGTGCATCACTCATCATGCTGGCCACAACCATTGCAGGCCCGCTGAATTTAAAAGTAATACCGTTTTCAACACTGGCACGCATGCCGGCTTCGGTAACACCATACATAGCAACTTCGCGCTTTTCTTTTTCGGTTAAACGATTGTAAGTTTCTGTAGTCATTGTCTACTCCTAGTAGGTTTCATCTGCGTTGATTTTGTCGGCCATGTACTGTTCACCTTCACTATGTCCCAAGTCAAAAAAGTATTGAGCCATGCGTTGTAGGTTACCATTTTGCTGGGCTAGTACCTGTAGCGCCTGCTCGAGAGTGACTTCGGGTATCGGGGTGTCTGTCATTGCGGCTCCTTTTTATTTACTATACTCATATTATAGCAAAATTGTCATTTCTGGGCAAATCTAAAGGTAATACTTTAGTTTGCCATCAAGTCGATTTGTACTTGAACGCCTTCGTATGTGATGCCAACACCCACTGGGCGAGCGTCTCCGGTGTTGACACTATGACGACGACTGTAAGCCAATTTTTGGATCGCTAGGCGCAGGGCAGTACCGTGGCTCACGGTGGCTGTTTTTGTAAACAGATCGTTTACAGTTCCGTACATGCCAAAACCGTTAACAATATAGCGAATTTTGGTGCTGTTACTAAAACCGGATACATGACGCATAACTGACTCCTTGTTTTTTACTATATCTAATTGTAACTGAATCGCCATTTTTGGGCAAATTCATTGTTGTGCCGAAACAACATACTCGCGTCCAGCTATTTCGTAGCCGTGATTGACGTTGCCAACCACCACTAGTTTTTTACCACCGGCCGTAATGTAACCATACTCGCCCGTCGCATAGACACCAATGGGATCGGGCACCAAGGTAACCCTGCGATTGATTTCACAGAATCCATGTGTCCAGGTGGAGAGTTTCTGCTTGAAGTACCTATCATTGTCTTTCTGGGTCACAATAATTTTTGACATCGCTAACTCCTTGTTACTTACTATACTCATATTATAGCGCCTTTGCCATTTCTGGGCAAATTGACTTGTTGTGTTTATGCAACATTTAGTTCTGGGCGATCACCGTTAATAAGCGATCTTTCCAGGGCATGTGCAGGCTTTCGTCCCCGCACAACGTCTACTAGAAGCACGTTAAACGCTTCTGCGCCGTGTTCTCGTATGCTCTTGCACAGCGCCCAAGTCTTGTTTTCTGTCAACGCTCTACGAACGTGTTTTTGGAACCTGATCTTGAGGGCTTTCTGTACTGCGTTTCCGCATACTGTGATGCCAATGTAATGCTCGTTGGTGTTAGTGTTCACTAACATGTAAACGGCATGCTTTGTATCTTGTCTACGTTTTCTTGTCTTCATGTTCTTATTATAGCACCGTAGCCATTTTTGGACAAATTGACTGTTGCGTTTGAGCAACAAAAAACCCGCTTTCAAGCGGGTTCTAAAAGTAATACTCAAGTATTACCTGACATCAAACACTGGATACCTATCGGCCCACGGCTTGCTTTCGTCGGCGTTCTTGACCACGGTGTTTACATTGTACAGTTTGACCGCATGGCTTCGCACCTTGATGCCCAATGCTTGTTTTAATGTATGGTCAAACAACCAAAAACGTTCGCCAGCGCCTAGTTCTTTTATCTTGGCCTTGGCCTTGGGCACTTTAGCCAATGTCGTCATCACCTGATCCCAATTGGTGTTACGTTCATTACTTCGTTGCAACACATGAGTGACATTGATACTGAAGATATAATCGCCAATGGCCACCATTTTGTATTCGTCCCCAAAGCCTTCAGTGATTTCTGTTATTTTCATATACTCAATTGTTGATCTTGTTGGTGTAAATAAGCATCGTGCAATCGTTCAATATAGCCCATGTTGCGTAGTGTTTTGAATGTTAAATTTTCTACGCCAAACTCTCCATGAGTATCCAACCCACTGCGACGCATTCGACGCAATTTGTCTGTGATGCGTTTTAGGTCCTCGGGATCATCTGCAGTTGCAATGGCTCGATCAATTTGAACTGCTAGGTCATGCACCTTTGAGGTGACACTGCCACTGTCTACTGCTGGTTTTTCATATGTGGGTTTTTCCAACCATTCATTTTTAAGTATGCTGTATATACCACCACTGACCGGTGCCTGCTCTACATCTTCTACATATACCTCAACTTCGTGTGCACCAATGTTGATATCGTGTTCGTTATTCCAAATAGTTTTCTTGGCACGATAAAAAGCCTCGGCCAAGTCATCGCATTGTAAATCTGTGTAACGTGTTACCACATGTAGATCAAAATCACTGAATCGAGTATAGTTGTAGTTGGCCATGCTGCCGGCCAACACTATGTCTAGTATTTCAAAGTCCGGAATTTCTAAATAATCAACAAATATCTGTGCTATCTCAATTAGCCGGTCTCTAACTTCAGTACGCAAGGTTTCGTTATGCCACGCCCGTGGCGCTAGTGTGTCATGATATTGAACTGTGGCAGTAACGAAATCTTGTGCTCTCATATTAGTCTGCCGACGCACCCTTACATAGTTGTTTCTTGTTTGCAGCCACTGACTTGAAGTCGGTGGGCCAAATTGGCTCAACCACTTTCTTGTCATGTCCTGCGGGAATAGCAAACACAATACCGGTGTTGTCTTCAATGTCTGCGACTGAAGTCTGTACTTTGGTCAAGTCATTGCCCTGATTCTCTTTGTGAGGGAACAAGAATGCTAGAGTAGCACCGGTGTTCCGGTCAATAACAATCTTGAAGAATCCATAAGGAACGTCAACCATGTTCTTGCCAATCTTTTTGTCTTTTTGTACATTGTAGATGTTACCGGCATATACGATTAAAGTATGTTGGCTTGAGAATCCCCAAGCTCCGGTTGCTGACTCTAGCAATTTCCAAATACCACGATTCAAACCAGGCAGTTGTGGGCTCATGTTACTCATCAAGAATGATTCATATTCCACTTGTGGATCCCATGACTGATGTGCGTCGTTGGCAATGTGTCCTTGGTCATATCCGTTACCAGCATAGTCCTGTGGAGTACTGCGCTTGTCTGCGGGTAGACTTTGGTCAGCGGCAAATGCGTTGCTACGTGGTACACATCCGTTGATGTTTTGTGGCAGTATTTGCCATGCAGTCCATACTGGAATCTTGGCAGTGTTATCGTGTAAAGTAAAGTAACCTTGACGGCAAATTAATGTACCATCAATCTGCTTTTGCAGTTGTGGCATACCATAAGGCACATGTATTTCACATGCTGCTGGTGGTGCTGGCGGACGTTGTGTCCAGGCTTCGGCACCAAATGCCATTATGGCCAGTGCTAGTGTTATAATCTTCTTCATTGATTTACTCCTTTAAAAGTTTGATTAATTTGTTTCCATTTTGGGTCTGCAACTAAAGCCACTGGCTGCCGCAGGTTCTGCATGTGCTCTTAACCATGCTTGTGCAGTTGACCAAGCACTCGATTGATTATGGTCTGGAAATGTATATACTACATTCCCCGAATCACGTTCGTATACTTCCCAAACGGGTATCCCGTTAGTTGTCCGTACTTGTTGGGGTTGTTGTGGTTGTTGTGGTTGTTGTGGTTGTTCTGCACCAGCCTCGGATCCTGTAGCAGTATGTCCTATGGGCCTAATGCCCAGTCTAGTTCTTGGTACGTTTCTACGTGCCGCCATATGTTCTAACATGGCAGCTATTTCACTTATTGTGCCGTGTACAACTTCTATAGTATCCTGTTCGGGGTCTTCTCGGTCAAATACTTCATAATGAAGTTGTCTTTGATCGAATGCTGGGGTATCTCTTATGGTTGGTGTAGTTGTAGTGCCTGCCCTTAGACGGAGTTCAAAATGTTCTGATCTCACACCCAGTCTTGCCATTGCAGCATCTAAGTTGGCCTGTGCAGTTTCAATGTCGGGAGCATTTACGATTTCTGGTCCTGTGAGCATGTCAGCGTCAACTTGGTTGTTATGAATTTTGTTCCATACTATAAATTTTGAAGCCTGATCAACAGGTGTTGCTACTGGTTTTACTTTTACGGCATGCCATCTATTGTCTCTGTAGTAATCGGGATTGTATAATGCACCAGTAGTTACTTTCCATTCTTTACTGGCTTTGTCATAGGCTTCGGCTTGATCTCTAGCAACTACAGTTATGCCTTGGCTTTGATAACTGCTGTTAGGATTGCCATACACCTGCCACTCATAGTATTGATTGGCGTTGGATTTTCTACCCTGTTGTAATGCGTTTGTTGCCAGTCGTCTAAAGTTTTTTACTACCTGTTCAGGCGCACCACCTACTCCGGCCACATACCGGGCAAACTGTTCCACCATTTCACCATACTCGTCCTTCTGTCCCTTGGGATTCAACAACTTGTACAACTTGGTCAAATACTCTTTGCGATACTTTTTGGGATCCATTGCGGCATCTAATGCCACAACAAAGCGCAACATTGTATTAACCAACTTACCAGGATCTCGGCGATACTCGCCCAACCAATCGCCGCCGGGACTGCGAAATTCAATTCTATTATCTTTTAAATTAATACTGGTGTACTTTTGTGTGTAGTTGGGATGTATGTTTCGTGTGGTACCTTCCACTGCTCGGTCGGCACCCTGTTGCAGGTGCGACTTCATTTTTTCCAATACTGTTGCGGCACGTTCCGGCATGTCGGCAATTAAAGTTTTGATTTTGCCCAGGGCACTGGCAGCATAGGTATTGCTCATTCTACCAAATTCTTTTAGCACATATTCGTCACCGCACAACACTGCCAGTTTCACATAGTCTATATCTTCTTTGTCAAAGTTCTCAACACTGATGTTCATGTGCAGGCCAGTGCTGCTGTTGGTGTAGCAACCTTCCGCCTCGGCCCAAGCAGCAACTTTTTTCAGGTCCGCAATCATTTCGGGAATGGTCAAGGGCGGACTCACAAACTCTAGACCAGTGTCATCACTATCATCGGGATCCAAGCTACCGTCGGGTTCCACAATATAAGCCGTGGTGTTTCGGTCCACCCCATGGTATCCACCAACTTTTACACCACGACCCAAATAGTCGTCAAAACTGTCGGCAACCTCACTGGTGGTTCTACCACCATTGCCATAATTTTGGTAGTGCGGCCAACTTATTATACTATTGTAAGTATCAGAGATGTTGCTCATCATGTTCATGCCTTGGTCGTCCAACCACTCGCCCTGACCTAGATCATCTGCCCGTTCTTGTTCAAATTCTTCTCGAGCACTGTCATAATAACTGCTTTGATTTTTCCAAGCATCGGCCGCAAATATATCTAGCCGACTGACAGCATCAAGTTCGGGCCCGCCAATGTCGGGATCGTTCCATTCATCTTCGCTTACATTGCTCTCGATCCACTCACGCAAGTACTCTTCGCCATCCTCACTCCAGAGTTCGCTTAATTTTTCATCAAACCATTCCTGATAATCTTCCTGCATGGCCCCACGCAAACGATTCACTGTGCTGCGATTGTTGAAGTCGCCATCGTGGAAAAAGCGGACAGCATCATCAATGTCGCTTACACCTTCGTCATAGTCGAAGTCGGGTTCATTGAAATCATCTTCACGGTCACTGTTCTCGGTGTTGGGCACAATCATCTCAAACTCGAGTCCGGCTCGAGCACTAATTTTGCTGGCCAATTGTTCCAGGCTTTTAGGACTCATGTTGATCTCGAACAAGGATTGTTCAGCAAGGGGTTTGATTTCTTTGTAGCGCATGTGTTATTTATTCGGTATAGGGTATAAAGCAGGGTATACGTTTTAGCCCCCCAGCACGAGCAGCAGTCACACGGTGGTTGCCGTCCAAGACCCAACCTTGTTCGTCGGCCACACAGGGCTTGTGCTGGAGATCGTTGCGTGTGATTGTACCGATGTGATCCCAGTCCAAGTCAATGACTCTGCGGTAACG
>Ga0214164_1001616_pt1 | contig 12573 bp, 11 predicted proteins | sample TroBogepilimnion_13_FD_153003 | JGI IMG/M metagenome (GOLD analysis project Ga0214164, IMG submission 153003) | Freshwater microbial communities from Trout Bog Lake, WI - Practice 03JUN2009 epilimnion v4 | ecosystem: Environmental > Aquatic > Freshwater > Lake > Epilimnion/Euphotic zone ...
ATTGCCATCTGCATGATCAGTGTTATCTGCATGAGCAGGTGTTAGTTCAGCTCGATTAGGTTGTGTTAACTGTCCAGTTTCTTCACCACCTTCGGCAGCAGCAATTACGTCTGCTAGTTTTCTTAATAATTCTGCTACTTTCATTGCTGTTCCTTATGCCACTGCTACTACTGAAAATAATCCACCTGAACCGGCCTGTAATACACTGATAGTGGCTGTCAATGCATAAGTGTATAGTGTAGTACTGTTGTTGTATCTTGTGCCAAGAGTACTGGTAGTTCGAACTTCAAGTTTAAAATGCTCTGAAGAGTTAGCTGGAATTAGTACGCTTGTTTGTGAGTTAGCGGCGGTACCATCTAGGCTAACATACGCAGGTTGAGAATTAGTTGCAATTCTAATTTTAGTAGCAGGTAAATTTTGATTAGTTTGCCCCATTATTGTACCGTACTCGTAGGTAGTAACAGGTACTGTCTGCGGGGTACCTGTCATTGTAATTACAGTGGGTGTTCCTATAACTTTAGTTAACATATTCATCCTTTCGGGTAAGGCCTGTATTGTCCTTACACTCTGTTAATATTTATATAGATCCTATTGGGGAAGAGGTAATCCAAAGAATGTGTAAGCATCTGAGGCAGAATTAAACCAGTACCAATTATTAACTGGAAAAGTAGTTGTGCTCGCTGTATCTCTAGTAATATTAGTTCCGTCAGCAAAATAAACAGCATCCACTGAATATACTACCATTGTACCCTGTAATTGATAAAATCCTGAGGTATCCATTTTTTACTCCATAAACAATAAAATGTGTGCATCGAATGTTGCTGTTAGGTCAGTGTATAGCTCTGCACCATCACCTTCAGTTAACACAAAATCGTTGCCAGTAACTGTGCCTTCTACAACATATAGATATGCTCTATTTGGCACAGCTAGTGTAGTTATGTCTTTGATCCACCCAGCATTGATCTGCATGTCTTGTTTAAGGTCAACTACAATAGGTCCATACACAGCGGGGTCTTTATCTATGATTTCGTAATAAGGTTGGGTGTTGAAATATTCTTGTTTTGGTGTAATCCACAACTGTAAATATCTTGCAGGCACTTGTCCCACACTGGCCTCTGTATGCCAAATGCTGCTTCCACACCACATGTGTTGTATCTGACCAGGAACTGCACGAACTCGATTGCCTAAACTATCTGTATGCTCCAATTCACCTTCAACTAGGTAACCTAAGATATCATAATTTCTGTGTTCATGATTTGGTACATAGTAATTAGGTTTTTGTATATCATCATTGATAACTTTGAGATTACCCCAGTTCATATAACGAGGATCCCAATAGCTGTTGTTTGAAAATGTTCTTCGGCTCTGTATCCAGCCTACATTCAAATGTCCACGAGTTTTAGCGAGTCGTATTTTCATTACGTTGGAGTGTTTGATGTCCATGTAGCTCCATTTCCATTTTGAGTAAATACATGTCCTAAACCGCTACTGTCTGTAAATCCGCTAGGACCGTCTGCTGCTAATAATAGCAGTTTGGTATTAGCGTCAGCAGTTAATGCATGCCTCGGAACTATTATATTTGATTGTGTTGGATCATAAACAGCATTATGATTAATACGGAAATTTGTTAGATAACCTTTCCAAAAAGTATTAACATCATTTGTACTTTGCGCTCCAAATGTCAATGGAGTATTTCCACTATTATTAATATCTTGTGTATCGCTGCTTGTATAAACTGATTGACCATTTAAATAAATCGTTAAAATATTGGATTGTCTAACAATAGCTACATGTATCCACGTATTCACAGGAAAAACTCCACCATTTACATAAGTAGAAGAAACTGAATCCCAGTACAATAAACTAGGCGAAGAACTTCCTTCTAGGCTAACACCCCAAATTGTGATAGGCCATAAACCTATTTCCCATAATCGAGCATTAAGTCCACTGGTAGGATCCATTTTTTGCCACCATTCGACAGTAAAATCTCCTGTATTAGGAGTTAAATCTAATGCTTGAGTGGTTTCTATCCAACTACTACCGTCGAAGTATATACTACCAGTAATTGCATTCTCTGAAGAATTACTTTTTAAAACAACATTTGGTCCTATTGTGAATCCTTGAGATTTTATAGAATAGTCTGGACTTTGTGCTGTATATGGTCCAGGTCCAGGATCTCCTGAAAATCCTAAACTAAAAGTACCAAGTGGATCTACAGCAGTTATTGTAACAGGAGATCCTGGAGTAGTTGTAGTATAAAATGTCCATCCTATGATACTTGACCCAAGTGCGTGTAAACTATCAAAAATTGGAGAAGTTACATTATTCCATGCATAGCCGTAAGGATCACCAGCTGCTAGATAGGGTTCAATATCTTTTATTTGAGTTCCTGTGCGTAATACTCCGGTAGTTAGTACTAGTCCCATGTTATCCTAACCTTGTTATCATTGCTGTATAATCTGCGGTAATTTCTGATTGTGACAATGTTCTGTTGTAAATTTTAAGAGCAGCAATTTTACCATCAAGATAACTATCATTGCTCCAATTACTACGACCAATGTAGTTGACATCACGGCTCACCGTAGTTATTTCGTTGTTAGTGGCAGTAACAACCGGTGTACCATTTATGTATATTGTACCAGTTGTCCCAGATTGTGTAGAAGCAAGTTGGACCCATTGGTTTAATGGCAAGGGAGCGGGACTGTAAATGTTGTCAGCGCCATCGGTACTGTATGCAGGGTTTCCAGTGCCATTATTGTCTACCGCCAGTATCACGTTATTATTATTAGGTCCGTTTCCAAAATCAAATAGTCTGCTCCAAGTTTGAATACTACGAACATATACCCAACCTATTGCGGTCATATCGCCATTAAACATACTTGTTGGTGCTATAACTGCATATTGACTTTGAGTATAATCAAAATTAATAGAATTGGTATCAAAACTTGCGCCATTCTCTAAAGTAGCATCTCTGCTATTACCACTGAGATCAAACCATGTTGTTCCAGACCCAGGATAACTAGAACCGTTGGTAGCATCTAAGTATAACTGCAACCCATTAATAGGTACACCATTATACCAGTATACTTCAAAAGGCTCATTACTGCCTACATTAGTTACATTAAAGACTGTGCTAAGAGTACCATCTTGCACTGTAATTTTTTGATAGCCGCCATCTAATACGTTAGCGGTTACTGAATAGATACCACCTATGTGATTGTTTAGATTAGTGCCAAACGCTATAGCTCCAACTGGAATTAACGCATCATTATTGGCATTAGGCACTGTCCATGCTGTGAACGTATCATTTCCATTTGTACCACCTGTGACTGTGGGCACTGTGATATGATTGTCAAATGGTATATTAAAATTAAATTCTTTAGTTTCTACGCTTCGATCACTGGGTGGAGAATAACCCACAGTCCATTGTACAGGATCCCAATTTGTTCCGTCTGCACTACCCCATAAAATCCAATCAATAGGATCTCTAACTAGTGGAGTATCATTGCCAGTAAAATAAGTCATACTATCTGCTGTCACAGTTTTACCAAAATCTATGATTAATGGCCAGCCTAGCCCACTAGAACCAGTAAATCCGCCTTCACTGGCCTGCATACATAATTTTGTGGCAGGATTATTATCAATTGCCTGAGCAGGAGATTCGGCATAATTATAAACAGCACCAGGTGTACTATAAGCTGTAGCTGTTGAATAATCTACTCGTTGTCCTCGATATTTTAATACCAATTCACATATTTGCCATATTTTATTATTTTCAGGAACGGGATTACCAATTCGAGTAACAGAAAACTTCCAGTATCGATAGCTATAAGGATAACCAGGAAGACTACCTTTTAAAGTTATTCCGTTGCGTATAGTCTGTGATGATTGTATTTTTATTGACATGTTAAATCAAACGTTCCACAATAATTGAACCAAATTTATTTTCAGTACCTGTGCTAACAGAATTGTACGACCCCATAAATGTTGTTCTATATACTCTATTAGTATCAAGATCCTGTATACGCATTATAGCATAATCTCCAGGTTGTAGAGAAGATGCCGTCAGTGATTGGGGTGCATTATAATTAAAGTACTGAGCAGGACCGCCAGTGGTAATTATACTTGTCGAAGTAGCAGCTTGTTGATAAACTTCAACACTCCATAATAGTGTATTATAAGCGCCAGATCCTTGTCCATAACCACCATTAAATCCTGGTATACCAGTAGTACCATCAAATCCAAAAACAAGAGTATCAAATGCAACTGTAGTTCCCCAAGCTGTAATAGGAGCTAGACCAGTTCTTGTGTATGCTGTAGATTGTGTGGAACTATCTGGAAAAGTTAAATTACCATTATGATCAAATGTCCAAACCTGTTGTGTGCCTGTGCCGGATCGTATGTTAGCGCCAATAGCTAATCCGCCAATTGTAGGCTGTAAAACATAATTATAGTCATCACCAAAATATAAATCCAAATAAGCATCAGGATCTCGCATGATATGATAATGATTTGGCCCGCCAGGCTCTGGACTGTTACCAAATCGTATAGTACCTCGATCAGTGGTTAATCCAATACCAAGACCAACAACTCCAGCATCTATAGAACTACCATTTGGCAATGCCAAATTACCTTCTGCACCGAATGTCCAAGTTGCTGTATTAGTTCCAGTAGTAGCAATAACAGTAACATCAGTTCCTGTACCTGCTCCTTGTATAACTGGAGTTTCTGTAGGCAGTGTTAATACACCATCAATGCCAAATGTCCAAACACTTGTTGTAGCAGTTGTCAAAGTTTCAATGTAAACATTAGGATCAGTGCCGGTTCCTAAAATTGTGCTTGCAGTGCTTAAATTCAATATACCATTGCTATCTAATATAACATCATAAGAACTATTGACTAATTGATTTGTTCCAGAGAATGTTGCACCACTGCTAATTGGATTACCACCAGGTGTTGTTCCATCATGTATACGCAATTGTTCACTGCTGTTGATTACTAAAGTACCATTAGGCAATATTTGGTTATCATCTAATCCGTTTATTGATGAATAATTTATTTGTTTTAACATATTATTTTCCTAAGTTCCTTTATTAGCAATAGTTTTCGTTATAATGATAGAATACTTTAACGGAGTACATTATTTTTACTCTACAGTTGACTGAATGATTGAAGTTCAAATATCCATAATTATTGTCTTCTGCTACCACTGTAAAAATATCATTGTTCCATGCTTGACTTGCTTTAGTGTGTGTTATTGCACCACCTACCCAATGAATAGTTCCTGTTTCAAAATCACCTTCTCTGGGTCCCGCGCCGTCAAATTTAGTCAATAAGTGGTAATCTAATATAAATCCTCTCGCTGCCATACCTGGAGGTGGGTTTGGTACAAAGGTATTATCATATACATTAAACCAAGTATATTCACTGCCGGTAGTATAAGCAAAAGTTACAGCACCATTATAATTGCGTAAAGCCCATGCGTCATTGTCATTGTCTGTCCAATCAGCATCAGGACCTTGTCCTAAACTTGTGGTAACATTAGTTCCAGAATTAGTTTTAATGCCAGTCCATGCTGTTTGTTGAACAGTGCCATCTGGGAACACAATTTCGCCTGAATTCTTAAACTCCCACGTATTTTCAAAATTGTAGGTTAGATTAGTAAGAGTATTTGTTCCAGTAGTTAATTCAGTAACTGGAGCTAATGTGCCAGTTGCACCTGTTGCAGTGGTTATTATTGCAGTAAATGAAGTTACTGTGCTAGTATAGGTTCCGGCAAATATACTATTACTAAAAAACTCAGTGGCATCACTGCATATAAATCCATTGTATTGACCAGTTAAACTTCCATCTGTGGGTAATTGCAGAGTGACTGCAAAAGCAGTATATGTTCCTGTATTGATTGGTGCCAAGTATGAAGTATACGCTGAGATAGCAATACGATCTTGGTAGATACTGGCTTGACGATGTCCAACCCACCAATATGCTTCGTTGTACAAACTATGGTCTACTGTTTGCAATGCTCGTTGATATATAACTGCGCCTGCAGTGGGTTCTAATTTAGTTAATATAATAGCGTCAGCACTATCTATATAGCCGCCTACGCTGGTTATATAAATGTTACCCGCGCTGTCAAAATTTATATCTACTCCAGGATAAACATATCCTTGTTCACCAGGAGTGTTTAAGTAATTATCTGCACTAATTTGCCATATTTGATTACCATCTAAATCGTATTTGGTGATAACATTAGCATCATTGTGATAATCCATTAATAATGTATACAAATGTCCATTATTAATACCTACACTCCATGCTTGGCTGTCAATAGTGCCTGATACTGGAATTCCAGTTTCCAATGACCATACTAGATTTCCATTAGTATCGACCTTTGATACAAATGCTGCTGTTCCACCACCATTAGGTCTATAATATCCAACTACATAAGAACTACCAGTTGAATCAACAGCAATAGCTTGCGCAGAACCATCATAGCTACCATCAACACCTACATCAATGCCAATTTGCCATACGATATTATAACTTTCATCAACCTTCATTACATAAGGTATATTGTAGGTTGCTTGTGTAACAGTATTGTAATAATTAAATTGAGTTCCCGCCAGCAACATGTGATTGTTGCTGTCAAAAGTCATGTCATTGGCATAGCCATAAGTATAAAATAATTCTTGATTTATAGTATTACCGTTGGCATCCATGCGTCCAACATAGGTTAAACCATTCTCAGTATCATTGGCTAGATAATAAGCAGTTCCTGAGTTATCAAAGGTAATATCATTTGCTGCACAAGCTGGATTAGTTGGAGTATTAGTATCTCTCCAACGTGCTTGCCATAATAGATTACCATAAGCATCGTACTTTAATGCCAATGTGTCCGAGAAGCTGGTGCTACCTTCTATTATAGAACCAAATGTCCATAAATTTCCCAGAGGATCATGCACAACACCTACACCATAAGATGCAGTATTTTGTATTTGAATATCACCAAATTCTGCCCACCAATATAAAGGATTACTATGTACATTTAAAGTTAATGTATTTTCTGCTTTGATAGTGCCTGGCACAGTTAAACTGCTGTCTGCTCCAAATACCCAGCTAGTTTGTTGATCATTTGTGCCAATAACAACGTTGCCAGAATCAGAATAAACAGTAGTAGTATTACCGACACTGTATATACCAGTAGCATTGTAATTGCTACCTAAACTCCAATATCCAGAGTTTTCTAAATCTAAATGACTGTTCTGAGTGTACGCACTGAAATGATCTGGAGTCAATTCTGCAAAGATTGGGCAACCTTCTACTAAAGGAATAGCATTCCATCTAGTTGTACCTGTATAAGTATAGGCTGTGGTCTGTACTGAGCCATCGGGGAATGTAAATCCATTCTTATCAAATGTCCAATTACCACCGTTGATAGCATATGTATAAGCTGATAAGCTAGAACTAGCTGTAGAATTATCAATGAATGCATAACTGGTTTGAGTTGTATAATTTACAGTGCTGGTTGTTAATGTTCCAGTAATGATAAACGCACTGGTAGACACAGCCGTAGTAGTTGTATTAGCAACACCATGATATCCATTATTTGTAAAGGTAAGCCAGGGATCTACGCTGGTATATGCGTAAGGGCCATACATATCACCTACTAATGTACCAGTGATAGTACTGAATGCTACTAGTTTAGATGCACTACCATCTGTTGAAATTTGCAAAGCAATAAAGTTAGCTTGATTTAACGAATAATCTGTTGAAGTAGTTCCAGTGGTAACTGAGAAAGTATAACCACTCATCAGCAACTTGTTACCATGCACTGCATTCATTCTATGGCCGGATAGGTTGCCGTTGCCTTCTACGCCGCCATATTCACCACTAAAGAAGCGTTGGAATAATAGATTACCATCGGTATCCATTTTACCCCACCATAATTGACTTCTATTAGGTGCCTTGGCAACACCCGATAGATACAAGTATCCATCTGAGCTAACACTGATGTCTAAAATCACAACATCGGAAACATTTAGTACACTTTGCCATACAGTAGTACCAGTGTTTGTGTGCTTGACTACCGCAGGAATATATATTGGAGGTCCGTAGTTATCTGCATATCCCCAACTGTTAGGATACTGATCAGGTAGAACACCTGTGCCAAAGTAAGCAAATCCTGTTGTATAAACATTACCTTGCTGATCTGCTGCTACTGAAGTCGCTGCTGTTGGAATTCCAGGTCCTGGTAATCCACCAAACGGTTGAACTTGCCACAATAAATTACCATTGATGTCATATGCTGCGGTGTATGCTGAAGTAGCTGTGTTAACATTGTCGCCTGCTTGTCCGCAAATGTAGATGCCTGTGGAATCTATATCAATAGCAGTGCCACCACCTATTTGATTGCCATTGAACCAATGGCTAGCTGGACTTAATTGGAAAGTTGATGTGGTATATCCATTGCCAATTTCTCTTTGCCAATCAACAGTTTGCATATCAGCATTTAATTTGTATAATATGGAATTGTTAAATTGAAAATCTATACCAACGACATATACATTGCCCATAGAATCAACTGTTAAATCACTGGAAAATACTCCAGTGTTATATGCAAAATATTCTTGACTTACTATGTTACCGTTATGACTGTTTAATTTGAAAACATAGCTGCCGCTTTCGGCCCATTCATTGGCTATAACATAGATATTATCGTTGGCATCAATGTGTACGCTTTCGCCTGTGACAAATGTAGGAGCCGAGCCAGTTGATCCACCATAATCACCAATTGACTTTTGCCATTGTACGTCACCATGTGTGTTATATTTGACAATAACTGATTCAAAGAATGGATCATTACCGCCACCATCTAAGTTACCACTTGGCACAACTTGTACAGTGCCAACTACGTAAGCATTGCCTTGACTGTCATAGGCACAACTGGTTCCCCAGTTATTATAAGCATTGTTATTAATATCACCATATTGACTCCACCATGAGTCTGTACCTGCTGTGATGTTTACTGCATCGGACGCTTTGATGTCTAACGTACCGTTACCGTCAATGAGCGTTGAGCCTTGTGGTAATATTATACTACCATCTGAATTCAGAGAAAATTCTGCAGATCCGTTATACAGTGTCGATGTTGTTTGACTTAAGACAAATGCTTCTGTGGCAATATTAACAACAGATGTGGTATTTTGAGCACCCACTTGTAGTGTGCTGGTAACAGTGTTGATTGTTATTGGAATATTGCCAATATAAATTGTGTTTGTGCTTACGTATAGGCTTTTCCACTGTTGTGTTGGAGATCCTAAATTGTAGGTATTATCTGTATTTGGAAGTATATCACCAGGAACAGTTAAAGTGCCATTTTGAGCTAAGGTAACAGATGCTGTACCAGATGTTAGTTCCCATACTGGTCCACCAGCTCCGCCAGTGACATATTGATTAACTGTGCTAGATGTTAGATAACCTGCATCATTAGTAAAGTAACTGATGTCAGTGACAGTAAATGCTGGTCCAGCAGGTCCTTGAATACCTTGCGGTCCTTGAATTCCTTGTGTACCTGTAGAACCTCGAGGTCCGGCAGGTCCCTGTGGCCCAGCAGGTCCCTGAATACCCTGTGGTCCCTGCGGGCCAACAGTGGCAGTTGATGAAACTGATAATACATAATCAAAATTAGCATTGACTTTGTTAAATGCTGTACGAAGAGTATCTCCGTCTCCACGATTTGGAGTTGTACCTGTGTTAATATACAAAATTGACATTATCTGATTCCTGCTAATTTTTTAATCATATCTATGCTTTCGTCTTGCTGATCAGCAGCTACTGCGCTAGGAGCATATTCTTTTTCAGTGCCTTGAATATTGTCACCTGCAATGACACCGTAGTCATCCATGGTCAGTACACCTTTACTTCGAAGAGAATTTAATCGTTCAACTAGTTTGTGCAGTTCGACATCACTTTTAATTCCTTCGCGTACTAATTCAAAAACACGTATTAACAAAGGAATATCAAAGCTAACATAATCATCTAGGTCAGTGCTCTTTTCTAGCTTACGTGTTTCAGCTTCTAATTGTGCTTCTAGCATACGTTCAATGTTTAATCCTTCACTGACAGATGTAGTTTGCATGGGTATGTCTAAAACTAAACTGCGAATAAAGTCCATCGACTGTGTTCGTGGTGCAGGATTTTGTACAATAGGTTCGGCTCGTGCAGCTTTGATAGCATCAGGACCTTTGGCAATTTCATGCAGAGATGATTTGTGTTGGCTCATAGTGCTATTTATAAGACTAACAGTTTTGATGATTCTTCTTGCTTTTCTGTTAAAGACCTAGTAAAATAGCTATAAATATCAACAATAAGAGTTGAGAATTAAAATGGCCGATACGTTATTATTGAACGCAGACGGAAGTCCTACATCAATGCTACCACTGAGCACAATCACGTGGCAAGATGCAATTCATTATATGGTACTTGATAAAGTAACTGTGCTTGAATGGCATGAAAATTGGATTGTTCGTTCCGCACGTTGGGAAACTCGAGTTCCTGCGGTTGTTATCCTCAAGGAATTTTCTAAGAAAAAAACACAGATTCGCTACAGCAAGGCCAATGTGTTCCTGCGTGATCGATATAAGTGTCAATATTGCGGTAATGATGTTAATGGTCGTACGGCTACTTTAGACCATGTGCTGCCTATCAGCCATGGCGGTAAGAGTACTTGGGAAAACTCAACGACAGCTTGTAGTCCTTGTAATGCTATGAAAGGCAATAACAAGAAGATTAAGCCTGTAAAGATGCCTTACAAGCCCAGCTATTGGGAACTTGTTGAAAATCGCAAGAAGATGAAATTTGATATTCGCCACCCAAGCTGGGAAGCGTTTATAGGTTAATTATTTGTGCCTATAAGTTACGCGACCACGTGACAAATCATAAGGGGAGACTTCAACTTTAACGGAGTCTCCCATCATGATTCTAATCTTGTTTTGTCGCATTTTTCCGCTGATAACTGCGGTAATCATATATTCTTCACTTACACGTACTCTAAACATAGCATTGGGAAGTAATTCTTCTACAACGCCTTCCATTTCTATAACACTGTCCTTAGACACTTAGCTTTTTTCTCCTTTTAATCCTTGTAGAACCAGTTGCTTACTGCGTTCATTATCTTCTTCTCTTATTGCATCAATCAGTGATGGTGCATATAAATCTAACAGGTCTGTTAGTATTTGTTTACCTTCATCGGTAAAATGACATTGGTATCCATTATAAAAATATTTAGAATCCTTCATAAGTTCTCTTACAACACCATAAAAAATATTTTTGAAATCTGCTTCAGTCATTGATGTTACTTCCTCAAATCTTTTCACCAGCTGCAAAGCCACGGAATCTGAGAAATCTTGGGAAACGTAGTGAGTATACCTCTTCACTATCCTGATTCCTTGTTGCTGCATCTGCTCGGACCTCGACAACTTGTCCAATGATGTCTTCTCTGTCTTGCCAGAATTCATCTCGATCGAAGTCTGTGAATCCTGATCCAACATTGACCACAATCTTTTTACCATCGTCTTCGCCTTCACAGACAATGGCTCCCAATTTTCCTTCATTACGTCCTGTACCTTCTTCAACTGCGGTTACTGTAAGGCTAACTTCAATAAAAGGCTTTTGCTTAAGCCAACTTGTAGTACGTTTACATTCGTAGACAGCAGCGGGGTCTTTAATCATGATGCCTTCAAAACCTGCTTCAACCGATTCTTTGTTGAATGTCTTAAACTGAACTTCGCCTACATATGAGTCAAGGTCAACTTCTACCTGAGAAATAACATCAATGTTACCGCACTTGTCAAAAATAGGCTTAAGGGATCGAAGGAAATTACTGCGGCGTCGTTGAGCCATTATGCTCTTGCCTTTTTGAAATTCGCTGAGCGGAACAATGTCAAATAGCATTAATCTTGCATCATTAGCCTGTACGTCGTCCTTGCGATGTACCTGCTTCATCAGTGTTTGAAAACTTTCACTGACCACTTCACCATCTAAGACAAACGAACGACCAAAGTCTTCGATGTTAGCTTCAAGACTCTTAGTGATGTGGCTAAAGTTTTCTAGTACCTTACCATTACGTGTGTATTGTACTACAGTTTTGGATTCATAGTTGACCACAGTGATGCAGCGAACTCCGTCTAATTTGGGTTCAAGCAGCTTAACACCAGTGATTTTCTTTTCGTGATTAGCACCATCGTGTGCCAGCATACATTCAAACACAGGAACAGGAAGAATACTAGTGCCTTTGAGAACTTTGTTCACAGTCTTCTCACTAACACCACAGCGAAGATCCTTGATAAGGATTCGACGATACCACTCATTCCATTCGGCTTGAGTGCTAACTGTCAGTGCTAATTCAATAGCATCTCGAGCATCGTGCCCTGTGAGCAGTCGATTTGACAAAAGATGTGTCAGCTCTAGAAATGCTGCCCAAGGCAGTCCTTGTCCATCAGGACCACTATGTGTTGGAACTTTCTTAACACCAAAGGTTATGTAATTATCGAGTGCTAGTCGAACTCCGTCGAA
>Ga0214164_1001617_pt1 | contig 12571 bp, 12 predicted proteins | sample TroBogepilimnion_13_FD_153003 | JGI IMG/M metagenome (GOLD analysis project Ga0214164, IMG submission 153003) | Freshwater microbial communities from Trout Bog Lake, WI - Practice 03JUN2009 epilimnion v4 | ecosystem: Environmental > Aquatic > Freshwater > Lake > Epilimnion/Euphotic zone ...
TGCAGTTCCACCAGCAAGAGCCTGTGCACGATCCAAACCAGAAGGGTGGAACGCAGGTCTCAAGCCAAATGGAGCACTAGTTGCTGACATAGTAATCTCCTTGTTAAATAAACCTTACCCGTGAAATACAGGATCAGGAACATTCTTTCGACTTAATTGCCTTAAACCATCACCTTCAATATCCGTTAGGTTTCTGCCAGAACTGTCTTGTGCACCTTGTAGTTGCTCAACTTGGACTTTGATTTTCTCAGCTTCCTCGTTAGGTAACTCATGATGCATATGCAACATAACGTCTTGATAAACATCCATAGGGATCTTATAAAGAACCATTTCGTTGCACGTTACAAATCCAGTAATCTCAGCACTCTTGACTTTGTGTTGCTCGTAGAACGTAGGTACCTCATCTCGTGGAACAGGTACATAGCCTAAGCGCATACGCTTATCAATTGTGTCGTAACTATTGGTTGTTGACAGCCAACAGAGATGCCACCCGGGTATCTCAGGCACTTTGGGTAAAGCACTCTGTGTCCACTCCTCGCTCCACATCTTCCTAGTGGGACGTTCCTGCGAATTCATGAACTTCTCCTCAGGAGGTTGTCTAGTGATATCTTGGCTAGCACGACTGTCACGACCACCTGCATTCAGAGATTTTTTTAAACGTGATTCCATTTTCTTTGTTCCTTAGTATTGGTTGTTACGGGCATATTGGGCATAAGTCTTAATCATCTTGGCACGCTTTATGGGATCATCCCACATACCTGCATCCTTCATCGCTCTGACCTGTTCTGGCCTTAACGTAAAGGTGCTACGGTTGCTACTGCCATTAACGCTCTCACGCCCTGAGCTTGTTACAACACTCCTTGGTCCTTTAGAAGACGGTCTTACGTCTGTGTGATCATTGTAACTACTATCTATATGCTTTGACAAGCGTCTATCAAGTTCGTCCCAATAATCCCGTTGCTTGGGGTCCCAGCCCTCTGTAACCAGCTCTTCATCGATTGCTTTTGCAATGCGACTTTCTGTGTTTGAAAGCTTGGGATCGTACCAATCGTTTCTAGCCATCCAGTCGTTGGCGTGCTTCTGTAGCCTAGGATCTGGAGGTGGTGGTGCTACCTGTGGAGGTGCACTTGAGGCTTGGTAGGTGCCTTTGATTTGCTCGACCTTTTCTTTTGAGGCGTGCCACAAAGCTTGAGCCTTCTTGAAAGTCTCGCCATCCCCTGCAGAGATAGCTTCCTCCATTTTGGTCTCATAGTAGTTAAGGCGAACGGTTTCGTCCTCAAAAGCCTTTTCCAGTCGAGCAATCTCGTTATTCTGTGCTTTTCTTTCAAGAGTAGCCAAGCGTTCAGCTAACAATTCGTTTTCACGCTTGATCATTTCATATTTCAGCTCTTTTTCAGCAGAAACAGCTTTGGCTAAGTCACGCTTTTGTTTGCGTCTGTTCTTTTGTGACCTAGTCTCAGTTGAGTCATCAGGATGGAAGTCATCCTCTGAGCCAGCTTTAACTTCAGGTTCACGATTGTCACCCTCAGGTACTAAATCTTCAGGTAGGTCTACTGTTGCAGATCCATCCAGTTCCTCATTGACGTTGATGTCAATCGGTTCTTCGACTTTTTTATCCGTTGTCATATGTAAGCTTTCATTGTTAAGGGATCTCCAGTTACCGTAGCGATAACTTCGTGATCGTTAAGAATCATGAAAAGAGCTTGCTCTTCGTTAGGGTCTTCATTTGGCACAGGTACTTCCCACCTATCGCCACCCCATTTGGGAACTCGCACATAGTCCCCAACTTGACACCAAGAACCTTCAGGCCACGGTTGCATAGTGTCTCTATTCTTGAACGCTAGGGGTCCAATCATGAGAACTTTGGCTACCATGTTCTGCCATTTCTCTGTTTCTTTGGTTTCAGCAACCATAAAAATACCACTCGCTGTTGTTTTCTTTGTGCGTTTCAATTGCACTAGAATCCTTGCGCCAAGTGGTTTGGCTTGTGGATCTACCTCAGGGAATGCCCAAGCTAGATCTGAGCCATTTGTGCTATCTGTCATTGTCTTTTTCCTCTTCGTCTTCTAAAAGTTTGTTAATGATGTCTAAGACCTCTTGATGGCCTGTATAGACACCTACCATGCGTTGATAAGACTCCCAAGTCGATGCATTGCCTGCTCCTAAAGAGTACGCAATGTCTGCCTGTCTTTTCTTAATAACGCTGATAACCTGTGAAATTGAGACCATTTATTTGTTTTTTGCTTGTGCTAACGCTCCTTGGGGTTTAGATGGGGTTTGTGATCCACCTTTGGGTTGATAAGATGTACCGTCAAGTTTTTCTCCTTGGGCAATACGCTTGTGCTGTGGTACTTCCACAGACTTTTGCTCGTTATCACTGGACATTTGGTCCTCCTTAGTAGGTTTGTGGTTTAAACGCTAGGTCTAATGCAGTTTTTGCCTGCTCGTGTTGCAAAACAGCCTTGTCATGGGCTATTTTTGCAGATTCAATTGTCTGTTTAGTCTGGTTGTCAGTCCTGTTAAGCAAAATGTCCATCTGGTTCTTGCTCTGATCTTCCTGTTGCTTCTGTGCAAGCTTGGCAGATTCGAGCTGTTGATCCATTTGGAGGCGTTGTTGTGCGATGGCAGTGTCTGCCTTGTCACGGGCGGCCCGTCTCTGCGTCTCAGCCATCGATGTTTGCAACAAAATCTGTGCATCAGGGTCTTGAGGCTGTGCTTGCTGTTTCAATTGATCCAACTGCTGTTGCATTTGTGCAATCAAAGGCATAACTTTGGCAAAAATCTGCTGTGACTCCAAGAAAACCTGCTGAGAAGCCATGGCATAAGCCTGATCTACCTTCTTTGTGTTCTTAGGATCGTCATAATCCATGTCACTATAGCTAACACTCTGGTCCACAATGTCATCCATGCTTTCCTCGTACCACATTCCAACGTGCTGTTGAAGGTGATCAATCATAGGTCCCAACACTTTTGGCATAAACAAAGGGTTAGAACCCAACATTGGGTTGCGATAGAAGTCTAAATGGCTCTGGATGTGTGCCAAATGGTCCTGCTCTTCATATGCTTTGGCTGGCTGGCCCTTCAACATATTGAAATTCTCTTTTGCAGAGCCAATCATGTCATCATCAGGCTCTTGAACCAACAACTCGTTGATCTGAGGAACCTTCATCTGCTTCAAGAAACGCTCAATGACAGCCTTTCTGTCAAACAAATCAGGGTTGTTACCCATAATTGCCATCACAGCTTGGGTCTGAGCCATCCTTTGGGTCTCAGAGAAAATGTGTGGGTCAGAAACAGGGATCACATCTGTATTGCGCTTGAAGTCATCTTGGTGGACATCAAGGTCAGCAACCAGCTCACCCTTGCGTTGTTCATCCAAGTACCAACGATTGAGCCTGCCAAGGACCTTTAGAACCCTTGCTTGGCTGTCGTGGAGCCTTGCGTGGATGGCTGAGAAGACAACAGCACCTTGCTCGATTAGAGCTTGTGTGGTGCCAACTGGCATATTGGCGTTAACGTCAGCGATTTTCTCCTCAGAGGTGGTGATGACCCCTTTGGCGGCATCCGTGAGCCAGCCTAACAACTCCATCAGCACAGGAGAAGGTGGATTAAAGGGCATGGGCATGGCGATCTTGCGAACGTCATCCACACCGGGTGCCCCCTCAATCTCAGCAATCTGCGTCACCTCCACCTGCTGTGTCTGCCCAGACATCCTCGCACCCTTTAGCTTCAGCATCGTGGAGGCGTTGTTGATGTGGGCTGAGTCTAGTAGCGCACGAAGCGAGCCTGTGAGTGCGGCACTAAGTCCACCAATGAGATGAGGGAGACCAATCGCATACGCTCCCCTCCAAGGTATGAACTTAAACTCAATGAGCCAATCCAACTTTGTAAGCGTTTCATCACCTTCCTCCCAGTTTCTGTAGAGACCAACCACTTTTTGGTCCAGCTCATCCACCATCAGGATGTAAGGTGCTGACTCTCCCTTGGTACGCTTGTCTTCCTCAAGCTCAAGCCAAGTGTAGATGTGATAGACATTCCTCACTCCATCATCGTTGTCCTCGTAACGCTTACCCTCAATCTTTGCATTTGCCTTCTCAGCAAAGCTCTGTTCTGGCTCTGCAGAGGCTCTGATCAGGTTAATATCCCTGTATAAACCAGATCTAACCCTGTTTTGAAATTCCCATGAGCTGATGGTATTGACCTCAGTCACACGCTGGGCTGTGTAGAAGTTACCAGCCTCGAAGGGCAAGTAGATCTTGTCAATAGGCACAAACTCAGTGCAGGGACGCTTCTTGTGATCGTCATACCACATTTTGAGGTACTGGGAACCACCCAAGGGCAACTGAGTCAACAACTGCTCTTGCTCGTCCCTGAACTCTTCGATTTGCTCAGTCAATTGCCAGTTCATGTAGTCACGCTTGCGTTCAGCTATGGCTACCTTGTCTTTGGTGACATCACCAAGAATCTTGGTACGGGTTGGGCCATCAGGTGGGAACATCTCTTTGATGGCTCTTGAGGCAAAGTCTACGCAAGCCTCAGCCATGACAGGGTGGACAACTTTGCTGGCACCCATGAAGTTCGCCCCTCCGGGAGCATCATTCCCCAGCCCAGTCCTCTTCAGCCCCTCTTCATACTTCTTGTCTCTCTCTTCCCTGCTCGTCTTATCATTCTTGATCAAGTCCAAGTAACGCATCGCCACAGCATTCAAGTCATATGGGTCAAACTCCTCAGCCAAGTTCTGGTAGAAGTCTGCATCCTCCATCGGACCTTCAAAGTCATTCATCACCACAATGGCTGAACCATCTGGCTGTTCAATCACATCTGAATCGTCATCAGGCAAATCAACCTCGATGTTGCCATCCTCATCAGGCTCTGACATCCCATCGATATAACGGTTGTAGTCTTGCTCAATAGGCATTTGTGTTGCCATGATTATTTCCTTTTAAACTCTAGTTCAGCCCATTGCGTATCAGGGTTATCACTGATATAGACTTTGCCACCCTTTTTAAATGGGAGCGTGTAATTGACATTGACTTGGTTTTGTTTGTTCTGCAAATTTCTGTTTACATTTGCATTCAGCCTACCTCTGCCTACTGGCATATTGTAGTTAAGGTTAGCATTGGAAAGCTCGTTCATGTAGGGTGTCTTAGTGTTCATAACGCCTAAGCCTAGCTGTCCAGAACCAACAGGCACGTTAGCCATTAGGTTTGTATTGGTCACGTTAGGAGCTGGTTCCATCATTCTGCCTGACAGTCTAACGCCACCAAGGTTAGTTCCTGCTTGAAGATATGGTGTGTGGTATTGGCTGACGTTACCAGATTGGATGTTTTGTGATGGAGGAGCCATGGAGCTTATGCCTGCACCAAGGTCAACATCACGCATGGGAACGTTTAAAGACATATCAGCCATAGAGTTATCGCCCATCCTTTGGGCAAACATTCTAGGATCAATCCTGACATCTGTGTCTGGTAGCTCGTTGTAGCCACCCTCATTGAACTTTACTTTGCCACCCCTTTTGTACATAGGGAAGCCTTCAGTTTGAACTTTTTCTTTTACTTCTGGTGTGATGTCAAAAGAATGTAAGTTTGCATATTCAGCAGGTTGAGGCTCAATCACAAGATCTGCTGAGTTTGGTTTAGCAGAAACAAATCTTGCCGCATCTGTGGCTTGCATAAACCTTACAGGATCTCTATCTGGATTTGCAGTATCTCTTACTTGAAAATTTGTTGATGGTTTGGTTTCAACTGTCAAACCATTTAATTGTGTTTCAGCACCAAATGGTTTACCAAGTTTGTTCAGGATAGAGGGGATACGCTTGTCGTAAGCCTCAATCATGCCCTTGCCACCAACATCAAGATCAAGACCAGAGTATTCTTTTGAAACGCCGTTTGGATTGTTATCGATGTGCATGTCAGATGCAATTTGCTTGGCTAGATCTTTGCCAACAGTGTTTGGTAACTCACTTGGGCTAACTAGTTTGTATTGTCTGGCAGGGCTTAAACCGTTGGTTGGTATAAAAGAAAGGTTGTAGTTTCCATCTTTCATGGGAAAGACATTCAACGAATCTATGTGTTTGCTCAATCGGTAACGATCTGCCTGCGTCGCACCGGGCGTTATAGCAATCTTGTCATATCCATTTTCCACTGCATGGTTCACTAAGTGCTTTAAAGCAAGCTCTTCCCAGTTTTTTTTAAATGGGGCGTCAGGAACGCCTTTATTTTTTTGTGCTAAAAAACTGAATCTTTCAGTAATTTGTGGGTCAGCCATAATGTCGTTTAATGGCAATTTTTTTAACTCAGCTAGTTCATTTTGTTCTTCAGAAGTCAATCCTTGAGAATAACCCTTGTCACGCCCTTGCTGATGCCAGTCTGATTGCAACTCCTCAAGGTGCAATACTTTCTCACCATTGGGACCTAAACGGTCCTTTAAACGCATACTTGCAATAATGTTAGGCTCACCACCAAAGTGTGCTGATACGCCTCCAAACCCACCATTGGGTAAAGTCAACAGCATCTCACGATAGTTTTCACCATTAGGTATGGTCAAGCCCTCGTGATAGGGCGTCACAATCTTCATGTTATCAAGATGTTCAATCCTATTGTCTAGGTGATCAACGTCTTGTTTGAGCATTTTTACCCTGCTCATGTTTCCAGCATCTCTAGCTTTATTGATCTGCTTATAAATCTTGGATTGCTCGTCACTCAAAGTATCAAAGGTGCTTTTGTCCCTGATGTTTTGCAACTCCATTAACTCTGCATAATCATGTGGGTCTATATTATCTATTCCAACACGATCAAAATGATCTTCAAGAGAAGATAGATAAGAGTGCTCTTGCTTATCTAAGTCCCTGTAATCAGGTGCACCCAAGGTCTTTTGCTTGATCTGAGGTGCTGGCTTACTCTGAACAATCTTCTTGAGGGTTGGCTTGTCTACCTGAGGCATGGCCTTCAAGGTAGTGTCTATTCCACGATCAGCAAGCTCTGCAGGCTTTACAGCAGGGTTTTTGAGCAAGTCATTGATGAATGCTTGCCCTGTCCCTTTATTTCTATTTAATGACTCTACAGCCTGTTCAAGAGCTGAGAATAATGGTTTAACTTTAGGCATTACAACATCCTCTCGTGAACGTGGACTTCATGACCATCAATGATGTGTTTAGTCACTTTTCCACCTTTTTTCTTGCTGAGTTTGACACCCTGAACGTCAGAACCTTTGGGTGCAACTAATAGCTTTTCATATACATCGTGCACTGGACCATTCCTGTTGATCTGCATTTGACCAACAACATCACCAATACCAAATACGTCACCAACGCTTCTGGGACGCAAAGTAGGGTTAGAACCTGTTCCAAGGTTGTTCAATAGCACAGGAGAGGCGTAGTCAGTTCCTAAACCATACGCATGGCCCATTCCTGCCTTGTCAACTGTTGCGATGAATCCAAGGTCATTGAGGATTGAGTCACCACCAACTGGCTTGTACTTTCCTTGCTTGAGCAAGTTAGAGTTGGTAAACGATCCCTGACCCTTAGGCAAAGACTCCATGCCAGTGACTCCACCAGTTGTCATGATGGGTCTATTGGTGAGTGGATCAATGGCAACACCCACATCTTTGTGGATTTGGTTGTCTAGTATGAGTCCAGTCTTAGGATCTATGAAGGCACCAGAGTGAAAGTCCTCACGCTTCATGTTGTTAGCATTCAAGACTTTTTCAACCAAAGGCTGTACTTGTGGGTTTTCTTCAGGATTGGTAAACCAACGATTAGGCATGGGTATCACTGGCTGACGATCAGATGTTTTGATCTTTTCAATCAAGTCATTGAGATCTGGAGCTTCTTTGGTAAACAATCCACGAATGGTATGGGCTAACTCAGGAGCTTCTGCTAGCATAGACTTGATTGCACCTACCTCGCCTCCACCTGCAAAAGCTGTCTCAGCCCACTGTGTGTCTAGATTGTCAGACATATGGACTTTGCCACCCTTAGCCTTCTTCATGCTGGCTTGACGTTCTATCTCCTTGCCAATTCGATCAAGGGTTTCGTTGTCCAGAATCTGCGAGAAATTTGTCTCTTTGCTGTTGGCAAGCATATTAATCAACTGGTTTCTTTTGACAACATCAGATTGATTGTCCCAAGCTTTGCCTTTTTTGATACGCATCAAATTGTCAAAGTTTTCCAATTGATTCTTGAAAATGGTCTCAACAGGAATGTGTGTCCCCAATGTCCCAGCATAGTGAGCTACATCGTTGCCAAACCTAGTGTCATAAGAACCAATGTCAGAACCAGCAATGGTATGCATTGGCATATCACCTGAGCTGATGACAGTCTTGCCCATGTAGCCTTTAGGAACGCCAATGAGGTCAGGCTCAGTGATGGCGTTGGAAATGTCTTCAGCGTTGAATCCAATTGCTTTCTGGTGCTTTTTATTGTAGGCAACATTCAAAAGGGCTTTGCGAAGGTTGCCCGGGGACACGACCTGAACCCCATCCTTCACGATCCCAGTCTGATACAACTGCTGTTGGCCTAGTGGCGTTTCCACTCCAGCAAATCCTTGGAATGGGAAGCCCTTTTTAGGCTTAGACAGCTTGACATCAGTATTGAGGTCATTGACTATCTTTGCATGATTTTTTGGGTCTTCAATATATCTTTTAGCCAATAACTGATCCAGAACACTAGGAGGCTGGACTGAGAAGTTCTCAGAATATGGACCCATCGTGGTTGGAAAGTGAATAACCTCACCTGTTCCACCTTGCATCAGGTTCTCTAGTCTAGCTATGGCATCCCTGTTTACAACACGATTGGCAATCCCTTCATTGGATGAGCCTACGATCCCTTGCCTAGCCCTTGCTGGGTCTAATGGGTACAAGAAGCCACCATGGGTTATAACGTCTTGGGGTAACTTCTCGCCTGAGACCTCATTGATTGCCTTGTTCGTGCTGGATGAATCCCAGTCCCACATAGAAGCTTGAGCACCCTTTTTGCTCTCAAGGTCAAGTGGCTTCTCAGGCAACAGGCCACCAAGGTCAGTGGTTTTGTAGTTTGTTCCTACCAGTGGATTGGGGCTTTTGGGTGTGTTCTCATGGTGAACAAACTTGGGCTGAGGAACGACTGACTTCAACCACTCAGGACCTTGGCCCATCATAGCCTCGCTCAAGCCCTGTCCAGCTATTGAAGCACCTTTACCAATGGCTTTAGGCACAGCTTCCATCAAAGGATTAAATGGAGAGTATTCGCCTATTGTGCTTGCAAACCTGCCTTCAGGTGAGGTTGCCTTCAGGGGAAGCTTCTGCTCCCACCAGTCTGATGTCAGGGGAAGCTTGGTGTCATTGCCTGCAATATCTAATGCAGTCTGTGCAATGTCAGGGACCATTCCTAAGCCAGTCTTTACAGCTCCACGAACCAACTGGACTGGCATATCTTTAGAAGCCTCAGGATCTTGAAACGATCTTGTTGGCTTCATCTGTGGGAAGACACCAAACGATGCTCCCGTACTGTTGTCATCAGGCATGATTATCCCCCACTGCGATGTCTGCCATTATGCCAACCTTTTGGCTGTGGGTCTACTGAGCATAAGGGTTGCCTTTGTTTCTGGGCATACCTGAGTCCACATAGTCATCCATGTCCCATGCCTCTGGAGCTGGTCCATCAATGTCTAACCAGCCTGAATCCCTCAGATATCTCAGAGCTTGAGTCATGGCATCCACAAAGTCATCATGAGCTGACTCAGGAAAGCTACAGACTTGGCTGACCATGCCCTCTGCCCAGTCTTTGACGAAGCCCTTGGTCTTACTGCTCTCAGGTATCCAGACTCTGCCCATGGCGATGATGTTGGAGACGATGTTGAGCCTTTGGGTCTTGTCTGCACGCCCCGGGTTGTACGCCCTCACAGGCAAATGTGCTCTCTGCAAGTCTTGTATCAGGGAAATCCCTGCTGACTTGTCCTCAATCAGAATCAAGTCCACCCTCTTCTTCTCCCTACCATCCCCAAACACAACCTCAAACTCCTCTTTAACTTTGGGACGCAAGTCAGGATACTGTAAGCGATCTTGCCAGCAATCGATCACCATCACGCTCATTGGACCATCTGTAGGACGAAAGCACCCAAAGGTTATCGAGGCTGTTGGATCGTTTATCGTCTTATCTGTATAGGCACAGTCATAAGACTGGACAATGAACTCGAACTTGGGGAACTCCTTGCTGTTAGGCCATAGCCTGAACATAGAACGCTTGATGATGCCAGTGTCCTCAGGATCTAGGATCTCAGCGTAGATTTCCTGTTTCCCAAGCTTTGTCCCCTCGTACTGCAGAATCTGCTTCTGGAACGATGGGCTCAAGTTTTTGATGTTGTCGTAGGTAGAGGCTGTCGTGACCTTCACATCGTCACCATCCCTGCCTACAAGCTCCACGATGAGGTCTTTAGGCCTTGGGGTGGTGGTAGCTATGATCCTAGTGCGTTCACCTAAACGGACTGAGAACATGACTTGGTCGTAGGCTTCTTGGAGGTAGTCCCATGCGGCCAACTCATCCAACCACGCCCCATGATACTGCCCTCCACGGAAACGCTCAGGCTCTGACGCTGGCACTCCCTTGATCAGCGATCCATTGATCAGCTTGATCTCACTGTAAGCCCTGTTGTAATCAGCTATGATTTGCTCAGGGATGCAGGCAATGAGTCCTGACTCACCCTCAAACATGGTTCCCCTGACGTCAGCAGAGGTTGGTCCAGCACACAGCCAGCGTGAGTTCGGTTCTTGCCATGCCCACCACCAGATCTGCTCTGCCGCAGTCCTCGTCTTCCCGGCACCCCTACCCGCCAAAAGGAGCCAAAAGCTCCACCAATCCCCCTGTGGCAACTTCTGATGCCTGTGCTGTTTCTGTATCCATTGGAGCCTTCTCGCATAAGCTATCTGGTCAGTTGGATCTAAGACATCAAAGGCTTCCTTCACCTTTGGGTCCTTCAGCAATGCAAACGCATCACTCATGTTAAGACTTTAGTTCAATGTTCTTCATGACTTGGCCCATCAGTTCTTTAGCCTTGATCCTGTGCTCGTGGATTACTGGGTTCTCAGCATCCCCAGCTATCTCTGTTCTAGCTAATTTAGGTATGTGGTACTCAACCACGCTTTGGAACAACTCGAATGCTTTCGCTGGGTTAGGCTTAATCCCATAAGCTTCATTACCCTCAGCTACCTCAGAAAGCCATTTTTCGAGCCTGTGAGCGTTTCCATCAACAAAGGTAGCTATGGCCTGCCTTGCCTCTTGCGTAGCCTTGTTGGGCGTTCCTACCTGCCTCCCACCTGTCTTTTGACCTACTGTCATTGTCTTTACCCCTAAGTTAATCTAATATAGATAAGTTAGTGCACGCTAACAACATTATGGTCATTGTTGCATTCCCTATCTAAAGTCTTATGCTTAGAAGATAGTTTATCTTAAAGTGTTTGTTTTTGCTATCCCTGCATGACTCTTCTGTTGAGCCTGTCGATGTTTGCTTTTTGGGCTTTTATTTGGTCGTTTGCGATCTCTAGCTTGTTCTCTAGGTATTTGAGTCTTGCTTGTGCGTACTCTACCCAGTTCATCCACTCTAAGTCGTTGACCTCTTCTTGTGTTGGTGTCTTTGGCTTTACGTTCAATGGCTGGGCTTTGTTTGCCTTGATGGTAGTTTGTCTTGGATTCAGAACAGACTTAATCTCTTTTTTTTCTTTGGGTGCCTTGGTCGCAGGAGTCTTTGCCTTGGCAATCGTGCGCTTTTGTGTCATCTTTAGTTCTCCATATTGTACCACAATCGGTACATTTGTAAATAAAATCAATTACAACTTCGAGTTTCCGATTGCGTACTTGTCCCCTCATCTTGGCGTTGTACGTCTTGATTTGTTCGATCATTTACTTGTTGTTAACTTAATCTTTTGTTAATCATTATACCAATAGTTTTCTACCCAGTGTTCATACCATCCCCACATGAAGAGCCAATTCCAATATTTCTCTCCAAATATGTCTTGGCTCTCAAATGTGTTTTTTGCTACAAACAAACAAAATTCTCTTGATGGTGGATTTTTGATCATTTCTTCATGCCTCGAATGTAAACAGTGAACGATGCGATGGTGTCTTCACCAAAACCCTTGAACTTCTCAATCTCTTGTGCTACCTCTTCTAGCACTTCGTTACGCTTGTAGTTCTCATATGCAACATCAAAGGCTTTACTGGCCTGTTTCATCTCTTCACGCAATGCCTGTTGTGTTTCTATGATTCTCTTTTGCTCTCGTTCGATGCGCTCGAACTCTTCGTCTTCAGGTGTCTTCATGTGTTGCATTCCTTTTGGAGTTGTGCTGTTTTATGTTGGCAATACTCATTCATGTTTTCATGCGGGTGACTTTTTGTGCATGGGTCATCAACAGCAATTAAAGCCCTCTCCCAAAGATAATTGCGTACATATTCATCTTCTATATTCAAAGGAATTATTTCATCTTTGTTCATGTGTTCTTCTCCTTCAGCTTGGCTTGAATGTATTGGATAAGTTTGGAAGTCGGTATGCGACCACTACCTTCTTCTTTGAACTCTACCCAACGCTCAACTTCATCACAA
>Ga0214164_1001619_pt1 | contig 12562 bp, 11 predicted proteins | sample TroBogepilimnion_13_FD_153003 | JGI IMG/M metagenome (GOLD analysis project Ga0214164, IMG submission 153003) | Freshwater microbial communities from Trout Bog Lake, WI - Practice 03JUN2009 epilimnion v4 | ecosystem: Environmental > Aquatic > Freshwater > Lake > Epilimnion/Euphotic zone ...
GATGACACTTTATCTTTCAGTTCGTCTGGAAATGAAAAGGCTTCTTCATTATATACCTGGCAGGCATCATCTATTTCTTTTTGAGTATTTACTTTTTTAAACCTGTAACCTTTCTGTGCAGCAATAACATTAAATGTCAATAAAGCAGCCTTGTCTGATAAGTATTTCATAATTTATGTTTTTACTTCAGCTTGTAAATTTCTCTTTCCAGTTCCTGGTTTTTATGGCCATACCATATCCATATGGTCATTATGATCAATACTGCTGTCGCTATAAGAAGCACTACCAGTAAATCATATTTGTTTAGAAAACTGATCTGAAATTTTGACTTTAATTTCATGAAGCAAAACTACTATTGCAGTTAAAGGGAATCCAAATTTCTGACGTTACACTTCTGTTTCAAATTGGTTACAGTTCTATTTCTGCGGGCGTTACAAAAACATTTCAGCATTGATTATAAATCAATTAAAAATAAAAATATTATTTCTTTAAAAATGGTTATAAAAAATGCCTTGACTTATTCAATACCATCTTATCCCTAGAGCGATATTTTTTCACCAGTTTTTTTATGAAATTTGCCAGTATTCCGGATGGGTTAAAATCAGTTACCTGCATTACTGAACAGGGCACAAATAAATTATGTTCCTTTAATTAAACAGCAAGTGGCACCTTGTAATTTTGCTCCTTACTACCTGCAAGGCAAATATTTTTATCATACCTCCTCAATGGAAGGTACAGATGGCTAGGAACAAATTAAGTCAACACCTTTAGACGATCCTGTAGGCTCTGGATTTTAAAGTGCTATCTTTAGTATGGCTCAAGGCAGTTTATGGTAGCCACGATACCCAATTTCTTCTGATCTGACATTATTATCCTGATCCGGATTTCAGCGAAATCTCAAACTTATTTATTGAACTATGAGGCCGGCATACTATATACTTTCCACCAATATCTCAATCATATCATCCTTATCCAGGTCAAGTTTTTTGCGAAGACGGTGGCGGTAAATGCGGATGGCATTGGTAGATATTCCCAGCATGGATGCCATCTCTTTTGAGGTCATTTTTAGTTTTGTAAGCGCCAGAAACCTTATTTCAGCAGGTGTCAGATCGGGTATTTTTTTCTTAAGGCTCGTAAAAAAGCCTTTGTGTACTTTTTCAAACACATCTCTGAAATTTTCCCACTGTTCATCAGTAAGTATAGTTGCCCGTTCCAGTTGTGTGAGCAGCTCATCATTGCTTTTCACTTCTTCTCCGGTCTTTTGCCGCTCCAGTTCATTAGTGAAATGCTCAATTAACTGGTTCTTTTCCTGCACGCTCTGCTTAATATTTTCCAGCTGAATTGACGCAATTTCCAATTCCGATACCGCATTTTTCTTCTCGGCCTCCAGTTTTTTTTGTTGTAGCCGTTGCCGGTTGACAAACAAAATCCCGATAACACACATCATAAGAATGGCGACTATAAGGCAATTTCTTACCAGTTCCATGATCCTTTGTGCATTTAAAAGCTTTCCGGTTTCCAGCTTATGCTGCATATAATCGATTTTCTCCTGCGACCGGGCAATATTCAGCCGGTTATGTTCAGCAACCAATGAGTCTTTTGCATCCAGTGCCGAATCAGCATATAAATAGGCAAAACGCATGTTATCTTTTGCTGCATACACCTTCGATAATTGGCTGTAAAACCTTTCGGCCAGCGAATAGGTTGGCCAGAAGTTTTTGTGTTCACATAAGTCAAGTGCATGAAGCAGCAACTGTTGCGATTTGTCAAAATCATGCTGCATATAATATATGACAGACAATTTATACATAGAACCTGCAGCGCTTTTTAACTGATTGGTGTTTAAACTGTTATTTACATCCGTTTCCAGCATCGGTATGGCCTCTTTATACATCTTCTGAGAAAAATATACATTACCTATGTTGCCGGCTGCTATACCTGTCCATGCAGTGTCATTTATTTTTTTTGATAGTTCATAAATGTTCTGAAAATACCAGATAGCCGAATCAAGCCGGTCCAGTCTCTGGTAGCAAAGCCCTATAGTATTGTTGATGGGGTTATTAAAATTTCCGCTTTTTATACTACCCGGTTTTATAGAAATAGCTTCTTTAAGGTATCTTATAGCATTGCCATAATCCCCATATCTGAAGTAAGAACCACCTAAATCATATAAATAGCTCTGCTTGGGTGGGAACTCTGATCCGGAAAATTTTGAATAAATATTATATGCTTCTACAAAATTCTCCAGGGCAAGGCTTTGTTTCTGGTCATTGTCCCAATAATACAATCCTAAAGACTGAATGGCGTCGGTTTCCAGGTATTCATAACCATTATCTTCCGATGAAGTAATGAGCTGCCTTAATTTCTGTTCAATCGTATCATCATGGCTGAATTCAATCATTTTTCTCCTTATTGCCAGTAATCTGAATTCACCTGCCAGCTCGCGGTCACCCTGACTGGTTGCCCAATTTTCAAGCGCTTCCAGTTTCTTTCCAGCTTCAGGGTAAGGAAAATTATTAATTATTCCTCTGATAGAATCGAGGAGAACATATTTGGCGGCATACGTGTCATTTGCCCGATCCACGCTTTGCGCGCAACAGGAAATACTTACCCAACATAAAATACCAAAAATAAAATATCGCATATATCCTATAAATCGGCTGCTAAATTAGCAAAGGGCCGACTGAAAATTAAATTTTAACATCGATACCCGGAAATCGCACGACTAAGTATGTCCCAAAATAAAGAAGTTGCTTTCACTTGCCTAGTCATAATTCCCTGTCCCATTCTATATTACTACTGTTTTATTACAGGCCTAAACCAGTAGCACCAGATCTTTTGAAAGCAGCAGCGGCATGTTCCAGTTAACTGTATGCTACCTAAATAAACCAGTAAGGGTACTAAAAAAAGAATTGGTAATTATACTGTAGTGGCGATAAATTAGTGTACTTACTTTTACATAACGTTTTTAGCTAAAAAATTAATCTTATAAATCACTTAATGCACCTCTTTTTTCCATTTGAAAATAATTTCATAAATTTATCATCTAAACCAAACCAAATGATACAGAAACTACTAAGAACAGCTTTAGCCCTTCAGCTATTCATTGTGTCGGCAGCTACCGCACAGACCTACACCCATGGCAACCTTACAGCCGTAACACTGGCCATGCCCACCCACGACTCCACCATGTGCCACTCTACCTGCTCGGTAGCTTACATGGTCACAAAATCCGCCTCCTTTCTTTACGACACTGTAAAGGTTTACGATACACTCTCCGGCATTGTAGTATTCACCGCAGTCAATACAACTGGTGCCACGCCCTGGACGTTTACAGCTGTCGGAGCCATGTTGTTTAGTTCCGTTGTCTCCGACGACCAGCTTTCTGGTGGCAGCCTTGCCCTCTTCGTAGAGCGACCCACCAAGATTTTCTCAGGTCCTGATACATTGGGGCCTATCCACGACGTCTTCCCGCTGGGCGTAACTAATCCCTGCGAGTATGACACCATATCAGGTACAGCATACATTGACAATAATGCGGATTGCCTTAATGACGGCACCGATTCTGCTCTGAACGGCATGCAAATCAATAGCATGAATAATCTGAGCAGCCCGGGTGTTTCCTACAACTACCGCAGCCTGTATACTTCCTCCACAGGCTACTATAACATGACCATTCAGAAGTCGTGGATGACTAACTATACAGTAGCCCTGCCTTCTCAATACTATTTTATCTATCCGCTCACCACCTGCTTCTCCGGGGCTTATATGTTCACTACCCTCCCCCACGGCGGTGTAGATTTCCCGCTGCAATGCAGCGACAGTGTAGATGTGATGAGCTACAGCATGTACCCACCGGCCATAAAGGTGGGCAGGGTATTTTATATGGAGCCCTATGTGAGCAACACAGGCTGCAATGCCGAGTCAGGCACGCTGACATTTGTAAAAGACTCCCGCGTCATTTATGATGCATCGCTCAGCACTGTGCCTGCTACTTCAGTTTCGGGCGATACACTTCGCTGGACCTATACCAACCTTACCAATATTACCGCTGGCGGATATTGGAACAGCCTGTTATCGCATATCCATCTCTTCCCCGACACTTCGGCTCATGCCGGAGATACTTTGTGCTTCCGTATCTACAGCGACATTCCGGCTACCGATATCGATCATACCAACAACGACCAGACCATCTGCCTGCCTGTGGTAAATGCTTACGACCCCAATGTAAAGGAAGTGAGCCCTAAAGGATCCGGCACACCAGGCTACATAGAGCAAACCACAGTGAAGCTCGCCTACACCCTGCATTTCCAGAACACCGGCACCGCTGCCGCGCAGAATGTTCAGGTAGTAGATACGCTCGATGCCAATGTAGATCCTTCAACGCTGAAAATACAGGGCGCCAGCCACATGATGACGCCTGAATGGCTCGCACCCGGCGTAGTACGATTTAACTTCAACAACATTTTCCTGCCCGACAGCTTTACCGATGAGGCAGGCAGCCAGGGCTCGGTTAGCTTTAATATCAAATTGCGCCCGGCACTTGCCGTAGGCACGCAGATAAAGAACAAGGGCTACATTTATTTCGACTCTAACCCGGCAATTGTAACAAACACCACGTTGAATACTATTTACGGCTCACTGCAGACCACCGCTCCAGTTCTTGCAGGCCCGTTGAGAATCTATCCAAACCCCGCTGAAAATGTGTTGTATATAGAAACCGAAAAGGCTGCTTCAATCTCTGTAATTGATATGAGCGGCAGGAATGTGGCAAGTATGGCAATCAGCAAAGGAACCGCAACCATCGACATCAGCAAGCTGGCTGGCGGCCTATACATTATCAAGGCTATCAGCAATGATAATGTTACCTCTGCCAAATTCCTGAAGCAATAACAAGATTATGATTTTTTTTGAGGACGGCCTGATGTGGGCCGTCCTTTTTTTTGTATAGGCCATTAATAATCATACTGAGTGAACTAACTCACATATATAACAGCCCGCTAGTCCTCAAAGGTTACAATAGGAATGTCAAAACTACCAGAAAAACTTTCACCTAACACAAATGAATAACCTGCATAATTGTGATCATGCGTAAAAGAAACAGGAATACTCATTTCCTTTTTTTCATTCAGCAATACCGGGATTCCATCCATGCTTTTTCCGATAGTAATATTGAGATGGGGTAAAACAGCATGCAATTTTTTGAGGATAAATAACCTTACACTTGCCGACTGAGCATCAGGATCGATTGTGCCCAGTGTCTGAATTCCCCACCATATGTTATCGAATGATTCCTGCTCATTGACCACGCTATATATTAATTCATGGTAAATAACAGACCGGGAATGTAAAACAGAAGACCCATATTGAACTGTACCCAGATAGGCATTTTCCGCATGAAACGAAGATGTCTCATATTGATCGCCTGTAAAGTTTTTAATGGGGTATTCTCCTGTTAACAGGATACTTTGAATATTTATTTTAAGCGGTGAAAAAATCAGGCTCGGCATCTGCCTTTGCAAATATTTAAATGCCGCCTCTTTAATTGACCAGGCCAGCCATACATAAATTTCAAACGGCAGATCTGCTAGATCTCCGCAATAAAAAAGTTGATGGTCTGAAGGAGATATTATTTTCCCAAAGAATTGTTTGTCCTTTGTACGAAGAACATTAATGTGCGCTAATGATATAATATCATTACCTGTACTAATCATTCTTTTTGATTCATTTTTTCCATGATAACATCTATACAGCTTCCCACATTGCTCATCTTCTCAGCCGAATCCGGATCTATTTCTATACCATACTTTGTCTCTGCATCAATAATAATATCAATGATATTTGCTGAATTTATTTTCAGATCTTTTATAAGATCCGTCTGGTCATTAATAGATCCCAGGGCTTCTTTGTTGGTAGTATAAGGAGCAAGTACTTTTTTAAGTTCATCTAAAATTGTTAGTTTATCCATTATAGTCGAATTTTGAAAATATTAAACATGTATTAATGTCGCCAAAGCCGAAATTAGCTTTCGCAGCAATTTTTATTTCTTTTTTTAAACATTCGGTAGGTAGCGCATCCATTCCAATCATTTCTGCAATTTCAGGGTTCGGGTCTTCGAGATTGATATTTGGGTGTACAAACTGATGAAACAGCTGCAATGCAACTGCAACACATTCTATAGAACCGGCTGCACTCAGGCAATGGCCTATCATTGACTTTAAGGAATTAGTAAGTGGAAATTTATTATTATTTTTCCCATATACTGCCATCCAGTTTGCAACCTCCATCTTATCGGCCATTGTACCGGTTAAATGCCCGCTGATCAGATCTATATCCTGCGCCTGCACCTGCGCATTCATTACTGCCTCTTCCAGGCATTTAATAACACTCCCGTTATTCGGCGCTGTCATAGAACCTCCGTTTCTCTGTCCTCCCGAATTATTTGCACCTCCCAGTATTTCTGCATATATCGAAGCACCTCTTGCAAGTGCAAAATCAAGGTCTTCGAGCACCATAGCGCCTGCTCCGGAACCGGGAACAAAACCGCCCGATGATGCACTCATTGGCCTGGATGCCTGCTCTGGAAATTGATTAAATTTCCTGGATAAAACCCTCATCGAATCAAAGGCGCCAAATATATAGGGATCCACATGCTCCGTACTCCCCACCAGCATCCGCTTTGCCATACCAAACTTTATATACTCATACCCCATCAAAACTGCCTGAGACCCGGTGGCGCAGGCCGCCGAGTTGGTTATTACTTTATTTCCAAGGCCCAATCGTCCGGAAATATAGGCGGTAGCCCCACTGTTCATAACCTGTTCTATAACCCTCGAACCTAACTTTCTGGCCTCTTTGGCATCCACACGGGCAATAATATTTTTAATTACCGCCGTATCAGATACGCTGTTGCCAAATACACAGCCCGAATCCCATAATACGGTATCACTTTCATAATCCAGTTCATTTCCTGCGTCATTCCATGCATCCAGAGCGGCTTTAATTGCATAACCTATACCCTGTCCTTTTAAACCATGAAATGTAACCTCATTAACATAGGTTTTAAGATGATCCCACTCAAAATCCGGCACACCGCTCACCTGGCAATTAAAGTTTAATGCTTCATATTGCGGATTAAACCGAATGCCGGAAGTACCATTTTGAATCGCTTCTAAAAAATCAGGTATTCCTGTACCGTTAGGTGCAACAACTCCCAAACCCGTAATGACTACCCGCTTATTCATATTGTTTTAGCTTTTACAATACCTTTTATCATACCGGCAATCGTTCCTTTTGCAATAATCTCTTTATCCTCGCCTATCATCTCTACATAACATTTGAGTTTACCAAAACGGAAAAATTCCTTTCTGGATATCACAGTCACTTTTTGTCCGGGCAATACCATTTTGTAAAAAGATATATCGGTAGCAGTCAGCAAAGGAAACAATGTATTGCCTTCATTCGTGTTAATTTCTTTGGTTTCTTTCAGAATAAGGTAGATGGCTAAGGTTTGAAGCCCGATCTGAGCCATTATTTCGGTAAGAATCACTCCTGGAGTAACTGGATAACCAACAAAATGATCTTCATAAAAAAAAGCATTCTCCCGGAGCGTATAATCCCCGGTCACGCCATTTTCATCAACATGGGAAATATTATCCACAAAGCGAAAGGATGATTTATTCGGTAATAGTTCTAGTATATACTGATACATGTTATTTTTTTTCAACAGCAATGTTCCCCTCCATCTACATGAATAACCGCTCCGTTGATCCAGGATGCTTCATCGGTGCACAAAAGGTAGACAACGTTTGCAACATCTTCTGGTGTAGTTATCCTTCCCATTGGGTTCCTGTTTTTTGCAATCTGCAGTAATTTATTGCTGCTGGCTATTTTCTTCATCGAAGGCGTTTCTGTAATTCCCGCTTGTACCAGGTTTGTCTTCAACCCGTATTTTGCCAGTTCAACAGCCATATAGGTTGCAAGACTTTCCAGCGACGCCTTCGCAATTGAAACTGCCGCATAGCTTTCCCAATATTTATGCGCCCCTTCACTTGTTAATCCTATAACCCTGGCATCCTGGCAAAAAAGACCTTCCGTTAGGAGCATTCTTGCCCAGTCCAAAAGGCTGTTAGACATAGCATATGTAGTAAGCTGTATATCTTCAACTGAGAGTTGGGTATATGATTCTTCAGCAGAAAATTCGCCTGCTACTAAAGACTTCAGATTACCCCTTGCTATTGAATGCAGCAGCAAACGTATTTTTTTGCCCGTTCCTGCAACATCTTTAAATTCTTTAAGAAATGCATATCTGCCTTTTGCATCTAAAGCATTTTTATTACAAAGTAAAATCTCTACCCCTGTTCTTTCCCTAATCAATGAAATTTTTTCTTTAAGTATTTTTTCAGCACCCATGGTTTCCCGGTACAACAACACAATATTCATGCCATGGCATGCTAGTTTCTCCATTGCACCGTAACCGAAGCCACTGGACCCACCTAAAATCACTCCCCAGAGCCCATCAAATTGTTTACTATTATTCAAAATAATTTTTTTAATGTGTAAATAGCAAATTAATGTTCAACAAAAATTAATACTGAAAAATTGGTTTCATACATTTTACCGTCCTCTATATGTCAGGTTATTATTTCCGCCAATATTCAGGCAGGCCAAAGATATTGAAGGCGTCTATTAATTCAAACCTGTAATTAAAGATACCTCGTCGCAGAATTTTGAAACCAATTTTGTTCCTCCATTCAAATTGTATCAGGATTGTTGCTTATTGGCACAATATTTTATCTGAATTTTTATTTAGTTTCCTTGTTTTCGAAAAAATAACGGCAATTTCCTAATTATTTAACCCGAATATAAAAATATTCCCGTAATTTTCTATTAAAATAAAAATTAATCAAAATGAAAAACTTAAAAATAGTACTTCTGGTTGCCTTTATTGCAATCACTTCGACTGCAAATGCAACCAATTATGTGATTATCAAAATGCGTTTATTTGGGGTTAAATTGGAACATGTGTCTAAACCAAAAAAATTAGACCACTGGAAATATGATCGTGAAAATGATGTGTATTATAGTGTAAAAGATATGGCAGGAATGCACCACCCCATCCCCTTGCACATATCCGATAAACCAGGCGCCTCTAAGTACGTTAATATTGAAACAACTCATTGGGGTGGAGGCTTAAAGGTAGTACATGTTGGTAAGCCGGGAAGTTTAAATAAATGGCATCACGATGATAAAACCGATATTTATTATCATATTGATAAACATTTTATGAGCGGATTGAGTTCCATAAAATAAAAGATCCGCTTATGTTGCGGTCAAAAATTCTTTGAATGCCGGATCGGAATTCCTTTCCTGTTATTTTTTTACTTTTTTTAAAGCTCTTTTAGTGTTAGGTAGAAGTCGATTCCTGCCTGCTTCTAACCTTATTTTAACCATTGATTTAACAGGCTTAGACCTGAAATCAAAAAATCATTTTTATTTTTGGGCCGATGCAAAGTAACAATCAAATAAAAGACGTCTACATCACCAATACATCTGTTTTTCTCCCAAATGAGCCAGTTGCAAACAATGAAATGGAATTGTACCTTGGTTTTATAAATGGTAAACCTTCCAAGTCCAAAGAGATCGTCTTGAGGAATAATGGTATAAAAACAAGGTATTATGCTTTAACAAATGAAGGAAAAGCAACGCATACTAATGCACAAATGACTGCCCTTGCTGTAAAATCTCTTTTTGATAATGATACAGAAATTCAGCTCGCGGACATAGAATTGCTGTCATGCGGCACCTCTTCACCAGATCAGTTGATGCCTTCTCATGGAGTGATGGTGCATGGGTGGTTGCCTGAATCCCGTTCCATAGAAGTAGTATCTACAGCTGGAGTATGCTGCGCGGGTATGCATTCACTGAAATATGCTTATCTGGCAATAAAGGCCGGAGATGTCAAACTTGCCGTTGCCACCGGATCAGAAAGGTTCTCTGGTGCTATTGTTTCAAATGTATTTGAGGAAGAATCAAAAAAATTACAACAACTAAACGAAAATCCATATGTAGGGTTTGAGAAAGAATTTCTCCGCTGGATGCTTTCTGATGGGGCCGCCGCTTTCCTGATAGCCGATAAACCGAATGAAAACGGACCGAGCCTGCGCATTGAATGGATAGAAGGTGTTTCCTATGCCAATGAAAAGGAGACATGTATGTATATGGGTGCCGACAAACTTTCAGATGGCACTTTGAAAAGCTACATGGATTATTCAACGGTTGAAATTATGGATAAATCTATTTTAAGTATTAAGCAAGACATCTCATTATTGAGCAACAATATTATTTCGCTCGGAGGCAAAAAAATAAAAGAAATATTTGACCGTAAAGGGCTTGATGTTGATGATATAGACTATTTCCTGCCACACATTTCCAGTGAGTTTTTCAAGAGCAAAATTTTCGACATCATGTCTGTGCTCGGAAAAAATGTCCCGTATGAGAAATGGTTTCTTAACCTGAGCACAATGGGTAACGTTGGTGCTGCATCGGTATATCTTATGGTTCACGAATTGTTTCATAGCGGAAAATTGAAAAAGGGAGAAAACATCTTACTGCTTGTTCCCGAAAGCGGGCGCTTCTCCTATATGTATTCAATGCTGAAAGTATGTTGATTAGTAAATCCTCGAATTGCCATTACCTAATGATATTAACATCTGATAATCTTGAATGTTTGGCACTTTTCCCTTTAATTTAAATTTAAAATTACCTGCATTTAATAGCAATGGTGAACTTTGCATAATTCTTGAAATAAGTTACATAATTCACGTTTTAGGCCTTAATAAGTCCTTTATGGCAAGGTCTTTAATTAATTTTGGTAAATTCACTAATAAATTAGAATGAATTTACTGAACTTAAAAGTTGCAGATCGCAGCAAAAAACACAAGATCAGCGGAAAGTAAAATGGAGTATATAAAATTAGGAAACGCCCCCCTCAGTTACAACGACTGTTATGAGATACTGATCAATAATAAATTCATTGAGCTTGATGATGATGCAATGGCTGAGGTTTATAAAAGCCATTCTTTTTTAAAGGAATTTATTAAAGATAAGGTTATTTATGGGGTCAATACTGGTTTCGGGCCTATGGCTCAATACAAAATAAATCAGGAAGATCAGGTACAGTTGCAGTACAACCTAATTCGCAGCCATTGTTCCGGCAGTGGAAATCAAGTTGCCATTTTAAACATCAGGGCATTAATGCTGGCAAGGTTAAACACTTTATTGCTTGGTTATTCCGGCATAAATCCTGATGCCCTGATACTCTTAAAAGAAATGATCAACCGGGAAATCTATCCGGTTATTTACGAGCATGGCGGCCTTGGTGCCAGTGGCGATCTCGTGCAGCTGGCGCATGTTGCACTTGCCCTTATAGGTGAAGGCGAAGTACATTATAAAGGGTACATTGCAGAAACAACTGTGGCATTCGGCTCAGAAGATCTGAAACCGCTGGCTATATATATACGGGAAGGACTCGCTTTGATGAATGGCACATCAGCAATGTGTGGCATTGGGCTAGTGAACCTGATCCATTCCAAAAACCTTTTAAAATTATCAATAGCTGCTACCAGCATGATAGTAGAATTAGTGGAATCTTATGATGATCATTATTCTGCCGAACTCAATTCTGTAAAGCGACACCCGGGGCAAAATTATGTCGCCAATGAGATGAAGCTGTTTTTATCAGGAAGCCGGCTGATCAGGAAGCGCGAACAATACCTGTATGATAAATCTGTCAGTGAAAACATTATCAATGATAAGGTACAGGAAAATTATTCTATAAGATGTGTGCCACAGATATTAGGCCCTGTGGCCGATACTATAAACTATGCTTAACAGGTAGTTATAAATGAAATTAACTCAGTGAGCGATAACCCGATTATCGACTACAAACACAAAAACGTATTTCATGGAGGTAATTTTCATGGCGACTATGTAGCGTTGGAAATGGATAAACTCAAGACAGCAATTACAAAACTCTCTATGCTCTGCGAACGGCAGATAAATTTCCTGTTCAACGACAAATTGAATAATAAGCTTACTCCGTTTATAAATTCCGGCACACTGGGGCTAAACCTGGGAATGCAGGGAGTACAATTTACCGCAACTTCCACTACTGCCGAAAACCAAACCTTGTGCTTTCCTATGTATGTGCATAGCATACCCAGCAATAACGACAACCAGGATATAGTAAGTATGGGCACCAACGCAGCGCAGATAACCCAAAAAGTAATTTTCAACACCTACGAGATAATTTCAATTGAGTTCTTATCAGTATTACAGGCAATTGATTATCTGAAATTGAAAAATACAATTTCAAAATGCAGTCTTGATTATTATTCAAAACTCAGGGAATTGGTACCTGCTTTTGAAAAGGATACAATAAAATACAAAGACCAACAGAAAATAATAACCTGCTTAAAAGAATGCATTTGATTTTGGGTAGTTAATAAAATTATATGGAAGCAGCTTTAGTTACAGGATCATCCAGGGGCTTGGGAAAGGC
>Ga0214164_1001624_pt1 | contig 12535 bp, 12 predicted proteins | sample TroBogepilimnion_13_FD_153003 | JGI IMG/M metagenome (GOLD analysis project Ga0214164, IMG submission 153003) | Freshwater microbial communities from Trout Bog Lake, WI - Practice 03JUN2009 epilimnion v4 | ecosystem: Environmental > Aquatic > Freshwater > Lake > Epilimnion/Euphotic zone ...
TCGTATTGGCTGTCATTGGCAAAATTGGAACAGCGGGCGGTACTGGTTACACAATTGAATTTGCCGGCGAAGCTATCCGGAATTTATCGATGGAAGGGCGGATGACCATCTGCAATATGGCGATTGAGGCTGGCGCTCGTGCCGGCTTGGTTGCTGTTGATGAAACAACAATTGACTATCTCCAAGGCCGTCCTTATGCACCAAAAGGTGAGGCTTTACGTCATGCCCTGCAGTATTGGCGCACCCTGCATTCTGATCCCGGTGCCAAATTTGATTTAGTTGTGGAATTGCGTGCAGAAGAAATTGCTCCTCAAGTGACTTGGGGCACTTCACCTGAAATGGTCCTGCCAATTAGTGATCGTGTGCCTGATCCTGAAAAAGAACGCGACCCGAATAAGCGAGACGCTATGGAGCGCGCATTGCAATACATGGATTTGACGCCCAATACACCGCTGAGTAATATCTCGGTTGATAAAGTGTTCATTGGTTCTTGCACCAATAGCCGTATTGAAGACTTGCGTGCTGCTGCAAAAATAGTCGATCGTATTGGTAAAAAAATTGCTCCTAACATTAAGCTGGCTCTAGTTGTTCCTGGATCAGGTTTAGTGAAAGCCCAAGCTGAACGAGAAGGTTTAGATCGAGTGTTTAAAGCTGCTGGCTTTGAATGGCGTGAACCTGGTTGCTCGATGTGTCTTGCTATGAATGCTGATCGTCTTGAACCAGGCGAGCGTTGCGCCTCTACATCGAATCGTAACTTTGAGGGTCGACAAGGAAATGGCGGTAGAACCCATCTTGTTAGCCCAGCAATGGCTGCTGCCGCAGCGATTGAAGGACATTTTGTCGATATTCGAAAAATCTCGTAAGTATGAACATCATGCGCAAAACTTCACTAATTACTAGACTCATGATTGTTGGCCTATTAGGCCTGGTTCTGGCTGCTTGTGCTAACACCATGGAAGGTGTTGGTAAAGATCTGCAGAATATGGGTACCTCGATGGATCCAAAATCTTCCACTAACAACGCCTCCCAAACTAAAGGGAAAGATGTTGTAGTGACACCGGTGAAATAATGATGGATAAATTTACGGTATATCAAGGATTGGTTGCTCCTCTCAATCGGGAGAATGTGGATACCGATGCCATCATTCCGAAGCAGTTTCTGAAGTCGATCAAGAAAACGGGTTTTGGTCAGAATCTATTTGATGAGTGGCGCTACCTCGATCATGGCGAACCTGGCCAAGATTGCACCAACCGTCCAATCAATCCAGACTTTGTGTTAAATCAGTCTCGCTATAAAGGGGCAGGGATTTTGCTGGCCCGCAAGAATTTTGGCTGCGGAAGCTCGCGAGAGCATGCACCCTGGGCTTTATCCCAATTTGGCTTTAGGGCCATCATTGCTCCCAGTTTTGCAGATATTTTTTATAACAACTGCTTCAAAAACGGCCTTTTACCGATCGTTCTTTCGGAAATTCAGGTTGATCACTTGTTTAATGAAACCCAGGCTTTTAACGGCTACCAGCTCACTATTGATCTGGAAAGCCAACAGGTAATCCTTCCTGGCGGTACTAGCTACGCATTTGAAGTAGCCCCCTTTAGAAAGTACTGCCTCCTCAATGGTTTGGACGATATTGGGCTAACCCTGCGTCATGCAGATAAAATCAAGGCTTACGAAGCTGAGCGCATCCTCAAGATGCCTTGGCTTGCAACCCAACTGCCGTAGTTTTATAGAGTTAAAGGCCTTTAATGAAAATTGCAGTCCTACCGGGCGATGGTATCGGCTCGGAAATCGTCGCTGAAGCTGTCAAGGTTCTCAACACATTAGTTCCTCAGTTAACGCTTGAAGAGGCTCCAGTCGGTGGTGCCGCTTATGACCTCCATGGCCATCCCTTACCACCCGCTACTTTAGAGCTTGCTAAACAAGCTGACGCTATTTTGTTCGGCGCTGTTGGTGACTGGAAGTATGACACCTTGGCGCGTGAATTTCGCCCTGAGCAAGCCATTTTAGGTTTGCGGAAACACTTAGAACTTTTTGCAAACTTTCGTCCAGCGATTTGTTATGCAGAACTCACTGCTGCATCGAGCTTAAAACCTGAAATTGTTGGTGGCTTGGACATTCTGATTGTTCGGGAACTCAACGGCGATATTTATTTTGGACAACCTCGTGGTATTCGTACTTCTGAATTACCCTTATTTAAGGGTGCGCGCGAAGGTTTCGACACCATGCATTACAGCGAACCTGAAGTAGAGCGGATTGGTCGGGTGGCATTTGAGGCAGCTCGTAAACGTAGCAAAAAAGTATGTAGTGTAGACAAAGCTAACGTTTTAGAGACTTCACAGTTATGGCGCGAAGTCATGATTCGGGTTGCAAAAGAATATCCGGATGTAGAGCTCTCCCACATGTATGTCGATAACGCAGCTATGCAATTGGTTAAAGCGCCTAAAGCATTCGATGTGGTTGTCACTGGCAATTTGTTTGGCGATATTCTGTCGGATGAGGCAGCTATGTTGACGGGTTCAATTGGCATGTTGCCATCGGCCTCTTTGGATAAAAATAACAAAGGGCTTTATGAGCCTAGCCATGGATCTGCACCCGATATTGCCGGCAAAGGCATTGCTAATCCTCTAGCAACTATTCTATCGGCGGCAATGATGCTGCGCTATTCATTAGGCATGCCCGAGCAAGCCGATACGATTGAAGCAGCAGTACAAAAAGTCTTGTCGCAAGGCTTACGAACAGCTGACATATATACCGCGGGGACCACTAAGGTCTCTACCAAACAAATGGGCGATGCTGTTGTTGCAGCCCTTTCTTAACTTTATTAATTAACTAATACATTAGTCGCTTATATGGGAAATCAAAATACACCAGTAGTTGGACTCGTTGGCTGGCGCGGCATGGTTGGCAGTGTTCTGATGGAAAGAATGCTGGCCGAGAAAGACTTTGATCTGATTGAGCCAGTATTTTTTAGTACTAGCCAAGTTGGTGGTGAAGTTCCAGCATTGAATGGTCAGAAAGTCACTAAGTCTGTGAGCACCTTGCAAGATGCAAACGATATCGCTGCGCTTGCTCGTTGTGACATTATTTTGACCTGTCAAGGTGGCGACTATACCAACGCCATCTTTCCTGCCTTACGCGCTTCTGGTTGGCAAGGTCACTGGATTGATGCTGCTAGTGCTTTGCGGATGAAGGATGATGCTGTCTTGATCTTAGATCCCGTTAATCGCCCTGTGATTGATCGCGCCTTAGCTGCTGGTGGTAAAAATTGGATTGGTAGTAACTGCACGGTTAGTTTAATGATGATGGCAATGGGTGGCTTGGTCAAAGCGGATCTAGTCGAGTGGATTAGCGCCATGACGTATCAGGCGGCATCCGGTGCTGGCGCTCAAAATATGCGTGAATTATTGCTACAAATGGGTGCATTACGAGACAGCGTAGCCGCTGAGCTTGCTGACCCCAGTTCCTGGATCTTGGATATTGATCGTAAGGTCACAGCAACATTAAGGTCAGCTGATTTTCCTAAACAAAATTTCCGTAACACTGCTCTAGCTGGTAGCTTAATTCCATGGATTGACGTCCCTGTGGAAAATGGCCAAACCAAAGAGGAGTGGAAGGGTGGCGCGGAGTTTAATAAGATTTTGGGCAAGCCAGCTTTTCGTACGCCAGGCAGTATTCCTATTGATGGGCTCTGCGTTCGTGTCGGCGCAATGCGCTGCCATTCTCAAGGCCTAACCGTCAAACTAAAAAAAGATATTCCGCTCAAGGAAATCGAGAGCATCTTGGCTAACGATAATCAGTGGGTCAAGGTAGTACCCAATGATCGTGAGACGACAGAGCGTGAGCTATCTCCAGCTGCTATCAGCGGCACTCTGACTATACCCATCGGTCGATTACATAAATTGGCGATGGGGCCTGAGTATTTAGGCGCTTTCACCGTTGGTGATCAGTTGTTATGGGGTGCTGCAGAACCATTGCGTCGCATGCTTCGCATTCTGCTAGATCGATAAGGATCCTCGGTGCGACTTTTAGGTAGGCTGCTGACTCCACTCACTTGCGTTTTTTTGCTGAGTTGGTCTGGTGTTGTTGGTGCAATCTCCTTAGGCTCACCACAAGTTCAATCTCAAGCGGGTCAAGCTTTACGTGTTGAGATTCCTATTCGCATCTCCGCTCAAGAACAGGACCTACTTGAGAGTCTGAAGGTTCAAATGCCTAGTCCTTCTGATTACACACGTCTCGGTATTTCTGGCAGGGTTTTGAATTTCAACCTCCAATCGATAGTCTACCGGAATAAAGACGAACGTTTAATGGTGCTTGTCGAGACCGTTGACCCGATTCCTGTTAGCGATGATCCTTTTCTCGATCTATTAGTTCAGCTAAATTGGTCTACTGGAAGCTTGAGCAAGGCGTACACCATACTGATCGGTGACGCCCAAAAAATCCTTGTTAAGCCTGGTCAAAATCTTTCTGAAATTGCGGCTCAAATGGTTCCCTATCTCGAAGGTGCTAGCCTAGATCAAACGATGATGGCTTTATATAAAGCGAATCCCGATGCCTTTGCCAGTGGCTCAATCAATCTGCTAGCAGCAGGTGCCCAGCTTAACAAACCAAGCCAAGCACTTTTGAGATCGATCAGTCCAGTCGAGGCCAGTCGGTTTGTGGCGGAAGCAAATGCTGAATGGCAGGCCAATAAGCAAGATCAGGCAGGTAATTCCGGCGCTAAACAAAATGCGGTTAGTAAGAATCCAGGCGCTCAAGAACTTAATCAAGATCGTTTAAAAATTGGCTCTAGTGCTAATGATGCGCAAGAGAAAGCGTATGCAGAAGAGCTGGTAGCAAAAGAAAAAGTCTTGGAACAGACCCGCGCAAAGATTGTCGAGCTAGAAAAGAATATTGCTGAATTACAAAAGCTGGTTGACCAATCCAAAGGTAAAAAATCCACCGAGAATAATTATGGTCTGGGTGGTTTTGGGCCGGCATTGATCGGCCTTGGTTTAATCGCCCTTACAGGAATAATGCTGTGGGCTCTAGCTCGTAATGCCCGAAAGTCTGAAAAAGTCACTGTTAGCCCACACGCTGTTCATAAGCATGCAGTTGATATTCCAGAGCGAGCAAAATCCCTTTTTGCTGGCATCAACTTGGACCTGGAGCCACCAGTCAAGGTTGATGAGCAAGTAAATGTTCTTGCTGAGACCTTGCGAGTTAAGCTTAATCTGGCTCGTGCCTACATGACGATTGAAGATTTTGCAGCCGCCAAAAAATCACTCGAAGAGATTGTCCTCGTGGGTCATACTGTTGATCCACTCATCACTGTTGAGGCTCAGGGATTATTAGCTGAGATTGCTCAACGCCATGCCTAGGGGTGTGTTGTGAGAATTGCACTGGGCTTGCAATACGAGGGGAGTCAGTTTTCTGGGTGGCAGAGTCAAGCACCACCCATCCGATCGGTTCAAGCTGAATTAGAAAAAGCCATTGAATTATTTATTGGCAATGAGGGTGTGGCCAATAATCCAGTCAAGACCATTACTGCAGGCCGAACCGATGCTGGCGTTCATGCCTTGGGTCAAGTGGTGCATTTTGATACGGTTGTTGAACGCACCGATTGGTCGTGGGTCAGGGGAATTAATGCATTCTTACCGCCTGATATTGTGGTGAATTGGGCCAAACCTGTTTCTGATGAATTCAGCGCTCGATTCTCAGCTTTTGAGAGAACCTATGTTTATGCACTCTATGCCAGCTCATGTCGGGCCCCTTTGCTGGCTAATCGGGCAGGTTTTTATATGCTGCCTCCCGATACTTGGTTTGATATCGATGCGATGAAAAAAGCGGCGGAGTGTTTAATTGGCGAACATGATTTCAGCTCTTTTCGGTCTGCTGAATGTCAAAGCAAAACGCCCGTCAAAACTCTGTATTCGATTGATATTATTTCTGAGCAACCTTGGCTCTACTTTCGGATTCGCGGCAATGCCTTTTTGCATCATATGGTGCGCAATTTAGTTGGCAGCTTCTTGATGATTGGGGTTGGTAAGCAAGGGCCTGATTGGATGCAAGCAATTCTGGAAGCCAAGAATCGCAGTCTTGCAGCGCCCACCTTTGCACCTGATGGGCTTTATTTAGCCAAAATTGCCTATCCCAAAGAATTTGCGATCCCAGGTCCCTGGTTACAAAATTCTTTTCTTCCAAGTCAGCTCCTGAAGAATTAAGCTATTTCAGGGCTTATCATTCATTTATGGGCTTACTTCATTTCACTCCTGGCCATACCAGGGTCAAAATTTGCGGTTTACGAACCGAAGCAGACGTCGATGCAGCCGTGCAAGCTGGCGCAGATGCGGTCGGTTTTGTGTTTTATCCGCCAAGCCCGAGAGCGGTCACTCCAAAAACGGTAGCTCAGCTTATTCAGCGCTTGCCAGCTGGGGTAGATGGGGTTGCTTTGCTTGTGAACCCCACCCAGGCTCAAGTGGACGAGATTCGGTCGACGGCCCCAATTAGCCTCTGGCAATTTCATGGGGATGAATCTCCATCAGATTGTGCCCAGTTTGCTGAGGGTCAACCATGGATCAAAGCCGCCAGAATAGGGCCTAAGTTCGCTTTTGATGAATTTTCTCTACAATACCAAGAAGCAAATGCTTTTCTCCTGGATGCCCTGGTTGAGGGTTATGGAGGAGGGGGCATCCCTTTTGATTGGCAAGGAATTCCGCAAACATGGCTAAGCGTAAACGGGCCTCGGGTCGTTTTGAGTGGTGGGTTGAATGCGCACAACGTCGGCGAGGCGATTGCTCGTCTGCATCCTTGCGCGGTTGATATCTCTAGCGGGGTTGAAATCAGCAAGGGCGTAAAAGATCCTGCACTGATCACCCAATTTATTCAAGCGGTCCGTGCAGCAGATGCGAAGCTGTCATCCCCCTAATTGCTGTAATTTGATTTAAGAGGTAGCCATGTACGACAAACCCGATGCAAGAGGACACTTTGGTCCCTACGGTGGTGTGTTTGTTTCTGAAACATTGATGTTTGCTTTGGATGAACTCAAAGCAGCTTATGCAAAATATCAAAATGATCCCCAATTTCTGGCAGAGTTTCATAGTGAGCTCAAGCATTTTGTGGGACGACCATCGCCGATTTATCACGCTAAGCGAATGAGCGAGATTCATGGTGGTGCGCAGATCTACTTTAAGCGCGAAGATCTCAACCACACTGGTGCTCATAAGATTAATAATGTGATTGGTCAAGCGATGCTGGCTAAGCGGATGGGTAAACCCCGCATCATTGCAGAAACTGGAGCAGGGCAGCATGGTGTTGCTACTGCCACCATCTGCGCCCGTTTTGGTCTTGATTGCACTGTGTACCAAGGTTCTGTAGACGTTGCACGACAAGCCCAAAACGTTTATCGCATGAAGCTGCTGGGCGCAAAAGTTGTCCCCGTTGAGTCTGGGACTAAAACCTTAAAAGATGCTCTCAATGAAGCTATGCGTGACTGGGTGACGAATGTGGAAGATACCTTCTACATTATTGGCACTGTTGCTGGACCACATCCCTATCCAATGATGGTGAGGGATTTTCAGAGTGTGATTGGCGAAGAGTGCAAAGTTCAGATGCCAGATCTGACTGGACGTCAGCCAGACTATGTTTTAGCTTGTGTTGGCGGCGGCTCAAATGCAATGGGTATCTTCTACCCCTATATTGATTTTCCAGAAGTGAAGCTGATTGGAGTTGAGGCTGCCGGTCATGGGCTTAATACTGGCCTACATTCCGCGGCACTCTGTGTCGGTAAACCTGGTGTCTTGCACGGTAACCGTACTTATCTCTTGCAAGATGAGAATGGACAGATTGCAGAAACCCACTCGGTATCAGCAGGCATGGATTACCCAGGAGTAGGTCCAGAGCATGCTTGGTTGAAAGATTCGGGTCGCGCTGGTTATGTAGCGATTGATGACAAGGAAGCTTTGCAAGCCTTCCATGATTGTTGCCGCATTGAGGGCATCATTCCTGCGCTGGAATCTGCTCATGCGATTGCCTATGCTTGTAAATTGGCAGCGACGCTCGGAAAAGATAAGACTATTTTGGTCAATCTATCAGGACGGGGTGATAAAGACATGCATACCGTGGCGCAAGCTACCGGGTCCGAAGGATAAATTTCATGTCCAAAATTACGGCACTTTTTCAGGAACTCAGGGCTAGCGGTAAAAAAGGCTTGATTCCTTTTATCACTGCTGGCGATCCCCATCCAAACCAAACTGTTGAACTAATGCATGCGCTAGTGCGTGGCGGTGCCAATGTAATTGAACTGGGTGTGCCTTTTTCAGACCCGATGGCTGATGGACCCGTCATTCAAAGATCCTCTGAAAGAGCCTTGTCTCATAAAGTCAGTTTGCTAAGTTGTATTGCGATGGTGAAAACTTTTCGTGAGAAAGACCAAAACACTCCAGTTGTTTTGATGGGTTACGCAAATCCAGTAGAACAAATGGGAGCAGAGCGTTTTGCTCTAGAAGCTAAAGCTGCTGGAGTAGATGGTGTTTTGGTGGTCGACTATCCCCCTGAAGAATGTACCGAGTTTGCTGCGCTCATGAAGGCTGCCGGTGTCGATCCTATTTTCTTGCTGGCCCCAACATCCTCACAAGCCCGTATTCAAGAAGCGGCCAAGATTGCATCTGGCTATATTTACTATGTATCTCTTCGAGGTGTGACTGGCGCATCTAATCTGAACACCCAGGATGTGGCTAGTATCATTCCGCAAATACGGGAAGTCAGTGACATCCCGATTGCGGTAGGCTTTGGTATCCATGATGCCGCTAGTGCAAAAGCGGTTTCTCAGACTGCAGATGCGGTGGTGATTGGTAGCCGCATCATTCGCCTCTTAGAAGAGGCCCCTGAAGGGGAGGCGGTACAATCACTGGAGCGCTTCATACAGGAAATTCGGACAGCCTTAGACAGCTAATATCAATATGAGTTGGATCGATAAGTTACTACCGCCTCAAATTCAGCAAACAGACCCTGCTAATCGTAAGTCTGTTCCCGAGGGTCTTTGGGTTAAATGTCCCGCTTGCGAGACTGTGCTTTACAGCACCGATATAGAAGCGAATTTATCCGTTTGTCCAAAATGTAGTCACCATATGCGCATATCTGCGCGTCAACGACTTGATAGTCTTCTTGACCCCAAAGGCCGTTATGAAATCGGTGCAGATATTTTTCCAGTAGATGCGCTTAAATTTAAAGATTCCAAAAAATATCCCGACCGCCTTAAAGAAGCAACCGATGCCTCGGGAGAATCTGAGGCCCTGATTGTGTTGGGTGGAAAAATTGAGACTATCCCAGCGGTTGTTGCCTGTTTTGAATTTCAGTTCATGGGCGGCTCCATGGGTTCTGTGGTGGGTGAGCGTTTTACCCGCGGTGTTCAAGAGGCTATCAATAAAAAATGTGCATTCATATCAATCACGGCAACTGGTGGTGCACGTATGCAAGAGAGCTTGCTCTCCTTATTTCAGATGGCTAAGACCAATTCCATGCTGACATTGCTCTCAAAAAAAGGTTTGCCATACATTAGTATTTTGACTGACCCCACCATGGGTGGGATTTCAGCGAGCTTTGCATTTATGGGTGATGTTGTGATAGCTGAACCCAAAGCGTTGATTGGTTTTGCGGGTCCCCGTGTCATTGAGCAAACTGTGCGCGAGAAGCTTCCCGAAGGTTTTCAACGCTCGGAGTTTTTAATGCAAAAAGGGGGCATCGATATGATTGTGGATCGTCGCCAACTGCGCTCTGAGGTGGCCCGTTTATTGGCCTTGCTTCAGCAAATGCCTGAACCAGACAGTACAAGCTCCCATTAATCTGTCTCCAATCTTGCGCACGCTGGCTGCATTTGTCTAAGAACCAAAATCCAACCCTGTTTACCAGCCTTCCAGCTTGGCTCACCTATCTTGAAACCGCGCATCCTGTTGGCATTGATATGGGGCTCGATCGGATTAATCGAGTTAAGGCGGCTTTAAATCTTCAGCTGAATTGTCCAGTCATTACCGTTGCCGGCACCAACGGCAAGGGGTCTACTTGTGCTTATTTGGAGGCAATCTTATTAGCCGCAGGATACCGAGTGGCAATGCATACATCACCCCATTTATTGCGCTTTAATGAACGTGCACGTGTCAATGGTGTCGAGGTCTCTGATGAGCAGCTATTAGAGTGTTTTGCAAAAGTAGAACAAGCAAGAGCAAGTCTTGTAGATGCGCCATCGTTAACGTACTTTGAGTTCACAACCTTAGCGATCATCTTGCTATTTTCAGAAAGCTCTCTCGATGCGATCATTCTGGAAGTGGGCATGGGAGGGCGTTTAGATGCTGTGAATTGTGTTGATGCCGATTGTGCGATTGTTACCAGCATTGATATTGATCACGCCGATTTCTTGGGAAGCACTCGAGAAGCTATTGCCCTAGAGAAGGCGGGAATATTTCGTCAAGGAATTCCAGCCATTTGCGCTGACCCAGTACCTCCGCAATCCTTAATTGACTATGCTGAAAAGTTGCAATGCGATCTATGGCTGCAAGGTCGAGATTTTCAGTTTCTGGGTGATAAACAGCAGTGGGGTTGGAGCGGCAGAGGTAAACGGTTTAGTGGCCTAGGTTACCCAGCTTTGAGAGGCGCCAATCAGATTCTCAATGCTAGCGGGGTCATTGCCGCCTTGATGGCTCTTCACCAACGCCTCCCAGTGAGCGCTCAAGATATTCGCAATGGCTTTGCCTTAGTTGAATTGCCTGGACGCTTTCAGGTTCTTCCTGGACAGCCAACCGTGGTTTTGGATGTTGCCCATAACCCCCATGCTGCAGCTACCTTGGCGCAAGGCCTTGATAAGATGGGCTACCACCCCTATACCTATGCCGTATTTGGTGCCATGGCTGACAAAGATATTGCTGGCGTGATCAAACCTTTTTTGGGGATAGTGGATTTTTGGTATTGCACTGATTTGCCTACCCCCAGAGCTGCCAGTGCGCAGGCTTTAGCCTCCCAGCTGGAGCAACTGGGCGTAAAGGTAAAAAATGGCCAAGATGGGGGGATTGAAAGCTTCCCAAATCCTGCTTTAGCCTACCAAAAAGCCGTTTCTGAGGCCGGAGAGGGTGATAGAATTATCATCTTCGGATCCTTCTATACCGTTGCAGGCGTAATGGCTTATCGAAACAACCAGGCGCATTGATCCATGATTCGTTTACCGAAGCTTTTTAAGCGAAACTCGCAGTCTGATGACCTTCAAAGAGGGTCAGCGGGTATCCGTCGCACCTCTAAAAAAACAAACGCTCGTGCCTTTATTCGCGCTCAAGAAAATGAAGAGCCTGCCTTAACTGAAGATCCTGAAATTCAGCGAGCGCGCCATCGTTTAATTGGTGCAAGTGTTCTAGTCATATTGGCTTTTATTGCTTTACCCAGAATTCTGGATAGTAAGCCTAAGCCCGTGAACAACGATATTGCTGTAAACATTGTTACGAGTTTGCCAGTCCCTGGCGTCAATCCTGAGACGCCATCCACGACTAAAGCCAATGTTGTTGCTGCTCAGTCGACCCAGTCCTCACCAACACCGGCTGCACCCGCACCAGCGCCTAGCAATAAAGTCGAGACAAAACCTGACGCTACTCCTAGTCCAAGCCTATCTCAGACCCCGCCATCAGCAAGCACAACGGATACAAAACCTGCCGCTGCATCAGCACCCACTAAATCTGCTGCTTTAGGATTGGCTGCGGGTGAAGAAGTGGTTGCAACGAGCAAACCCAAAGTGAGTTCTGATTCATCAAGCTCTAAGCCTGCTGCTAACACCGGTAAATTTGTGATTCAAACGGAAGCGTTTAAATCAGAGGATCGGCTCAATGGCTGGTTGAGCAAAATGAAGGCGCAAAAGATCCCTACTTATGTGATCAATAAAACAAGCGCTGACGGTACGAAGTTGTTTGTATTGAGAGCAGGGCCTTTCCCCGATAAAGATGCTGCAGAGGCTGCCGAGAAGAAGATCAAGGCAATGGGACTCAATAGCCGCATTGTGGATGCCGGTAAATCCTAATGGACCTCATATCCACCTTAAAGTTAACAACGGTGGATTACTTCACCCTAGTAGTATTGCTTGCGTCGGCTTTAATTGGTATCTCCCGTGGTTTATTTAAAGAGGTTCTTGCGCTGGCTTCTTGGTTTATTGCTGCTTGGGTCGCTTACCGCTATAGCAACTATCTTTCTGTAGAGTGGCTATCGAGTTTTCACCTAGAAGAGTTAGTGAGCCTTGGTGCTAGTTTCCTGATTTTGTTTGTTCTCACACTCATTGCTTGCGGTCTACTCGGCGGCATTGTGCAAAAGATTATTCTTTCAGCAGGATTGAGTTTGACCGATCGTTTTCTGGGCTTAATCTTTGGCCTTATGCGTGGCGGACTGGTTATTGTCGTGTTAGCAACCCTGGCACTATTAACTCCTATTCCTCAAACCATCGCTTGGCAACAGGCCTTAACGAGACCCGCAATTGAGACGGGAGTGGGCTTTATTAAGGGCTGGCTTCCAGAAGATTGGGCAAAGCAATTAAATG
>Ga0214164_1001626_pt1 | contig 12519 bp, 10 predicted proteins | sample TroBogepilimnion_13_FD_153003 | JGI IMG/M metagenome (GOLD analysis project Ga0214164, IMG submission 153003) | Freshwater microbial communities from Trout Bog Lake, WI - Practice 03JUN2009 epilimnion v4 | ecosystem: Environmental > Aquatic > Freshwater > Lake > Epilimnion/Euphotic zone ...
TGCTGCAGGCGAAAAATTGAAAATAGAACAGATACCAGCGGAAATCGGCAGCGAAATCACTCTTGACCAAGTCCTCGCCGTTGGCGAAGGCGCTTCACTAAAATTAGGTGATCCTTTGGTTAATGGTGCAGCTGTGATGGCCACTGTCGTCTCCCAGGGACGTCACGATAAAGTGACAATCTTTAAGATGCGCCGTCGCAAGCACTATCAAAAGCACCAAGGCCATCGTCAGAATTTCACTGAAATTTTGATCAACACGATTAAAGCCTAATTCAGGGTAGGAGAAAGATATGGCACAGAAAAAAGGCGGCGGCTCAACACGAAATGGCCGCGACTCAGAATCGAAACGTCTAGGCGTTAAGGTATTTGGCGGCGAGCACATTAATGCTGGCAGCATCATCATTCGTCAACGTGGTACACGGGTTCATCCGGGTGCTAACGTTGGCATCGGCAAGGATCACACTTTATTCGCCTTAATTGACGGCCAAGTGGAATTCGGCGTTAAGGGTGCTTTAAAGAAAGCCCAAGTTTCAGTCTTGCCTCGTTCATAGGGCGCCTGACTGAGACACGTTTGATTCAGATTTATTCCGAATTTAACTCTTAGGAACAGGCCTCGCTAAGCGAGGCCTTTTTTATTCATGAAATTTATAGATGAAGCGCGTATTGAAGTAATTGCCGGGCAAGGTGGTGCCGGAAGTGCCTCTATGCGTCGCGAAAAGTTCATTGAATTTGGCGGCCCTGACGGCGGTGACGGCGGTAAGGGCGGAAGCGTATGGGCAGTTGCTGATCGTAATATCAATACCTTGATTGATTACCGTTATGCCAAAACACATACTGCAAAAAATGGTGAGCCGGGTCGTGGTGCTGATTGCTATGGCCGCGCAGGCGACGATATTGAATTGCGTATGCCTGTTGGTACCATCATTGCCGACTACGAAACTGGAGAACCGATTGCTGACTTAACTACGCATGGTGAACGTCTTTGTTTGGCACAGGGCGGTGTTGGTGGCTGGGGAAATATTCACTTTAAGAGCAGTACGAATAGAGCGCCACGTCAAAAGACAAATGGCAAGCCTGGTGAACGTCGTAAATTGAAATTGGAATTAAAGGTATTGGCTGATGTAGGTTTGTTAGGCATGCCTAACGCAGGTAAATCAACGTTGATAACTGCAGTTTCAAATGCACGCCCAAAAATTGCGGATTATCCATTTACTACTTTGCATCCAAATCTGGGAGTGGTGCGTGTTGGCAATGAGCGTAGCTTTGTCATTGCAGATATTCCTGGATTGATTGAAGGGGCTGCTGAAGGTGCCGGTCTTGGCCATCGCTTCTTGCGCCATCTGCAACGAACCGGTGTATTGCTCCATTTGGTTGATATAGCTCCGTTTGATGAAAATGTAGATCCGGTAGTCGATGCTAATGCGATCGTGAATGAATTGCGTAAATATGATGAAGCTTTGGTTGAGAAACCACGTTGGTTGGTGCTGAATAAGGTTGATATGATTCCTGAAGAGGATCGCAAAAAAGCAGTTGCAGACTTTGTAAAAAAGTTTAAGTGGAAAGGTCCTGTCTTTGAGATCTCTGCATTAACTGGCCTAGGCTGTGAAAAGCTTTGCTACTCTTTGCAAGATTATTTAGATTCTGTGCGCCGTGACAGAGATGATGCCGATGAACGTGCTCAAGATCCTCGCTATCAAGACCAATTAGAAGATAAAAAACCAGATTAAATATTTCAATTTTCCTTTGCTATGAACGTTAAAAAAACTCAACGGATTGTCGTCAAGGTAGGCTCGAGTCTTGTCACTAATAATGGTGAAGGTTTGGATCACGCTGCGATTGCGATGTGGGCAGAGCAAATGGCCAGCTTATTAAGGGATGGTCATGAATTACTAATGGTGAGTTCTGGCGCCATTGCTGAGGGTATGCAGCGTTTGGGATGGTCTAAGCGCCCACAAGAAATTCATCAGTTACAGGCTGCTGCTGCAGTTGGCCAGATGGGTTTAGTTCAAGTTTATGAAAGCTGCTTCGCACGCTTTAACCTTCGTAGCGCTCAGGTCCTGTTGACCAACGCCGATTTAGCAGATGCAGAACGTAATGCAAATGCTAGGGCCACTCTAGATACCTTATTAAAGCTAGGCGTAGTTCCTATCATCAATGAAAATGACACCGTAGTTACTGATGAAATTAAGTTCGGCGATAACGATAGCCTTGCAGCTTTAGTAACCAATTTAATTCATGCAGACCTCTTGGTGATACTGACTGATCAAGGCGGACTCTTTACAGCGGATCCACGAAAAAATCCAAACGCTGCCTTGCTCTCTGAAGCTGTTGCTGGCGATCCTGCTTTAGAGAAAATGGCTGGTGGCGCTGCTAGCGAGCTAAGTAAGGGTGGAATGTTAACTAAGGTATTGGCGGCAAAGATTGCCGTAAACACTGGTGCAGTAACAGTGATTGCCTCTGGGCGCGAGCCTAATGTTCTGACGCGTTTATTAGTGGGTGAAAAAATTGGTACCCGCTTAGTCCCGGCAATACAGTAATTTTTTAATAAATTATGCCGAATGAATTACTTGGTTTTGTACCGCCAGTAAATGCATTTGGATTAAGGGATTTCAAAATAGTATTAATATTTTTTTCTTGACTATCAAAGTTGCAGAAAGCACCTTGTGCTAGCGCTGCTTGATAACGGTTGGGTACGTTGCTTTGGATGCTGCGCCATGCTGATAAGGGGTTTTCCCGCCAAGCGCCATTCTCTAGGGTGCCATAAAGGCGCCACTGAAAGGAATCACAGCGAATTCCTTCATATTGGGATTGCACACTTCCACTTGGACTTATTATCACCACCATGTAGCGGGTGACTCCATCTGCCCCAATCAGTATCGAGTTCGTATCTACAGAAAATTTAAAAATAGTACCTTGAGAAACATAAAAGGGCTGAAGGGTTTCTTTGTTTGGAGGATTAAGAGGCATAGTAGTTGAGCCCTCCTTAAATACCATAGGCGCAAATGGATCCAGGCCACTTTGTAGTGGATCTCCAGCGCAGGCCACTAAGCTAATCGCAAGGATGATGCAGTTGATAAAGAGGACAAGCCTAGAGCACATTTTTTTCATTTTTACTTATCTGATTTTTCTGAAGACTTAGATTCATCTTCGTTACCGGCATAAAAAGAATGGATCATGTCTAGCGGGGTTCCCCATGCTAGTTGTTGCATTCGTATACCATGAGAGAGATAGCGCGCAAGTTCTGATAGTGCTAGTTGATAGACCTCGCGTTTAAAACCAATTACTGTATCCAATTGGATCCAGAAGGGAACCCAACGCCAAGCATCGAATTCAGGATGCTCGGAGGCGCGTAATTGAATATCACTATCTAGGCCAACTAGGCGTAATAAAAACCAAATTTGTTTTTGACCACGATATGCAGCGCGATGTACTCGAGTGGTATTTTGGCGGCGTAAGTATTCCTCAGGGACGTCGTAGCGCAGCCAATCCCTGGTTCGTCCAACAATTTGGACATGCTCCGGTAGTAAGCCAACCTCCTCTTGCAATTCGCGGTACATAGCCTGTTCAGGGCTTTCACCATGCTGAATCCCGCCCTGCGGGAACTGCCACGAATGCTGCCCAACGCGTTTTCCCCAGAAAACCTCGTTACGGCTGTTGAGGAGGACAATGCCGACATTCGGGCGATACCCTTCACGGTCAAGCATGATCGTGCCTCAAATCCTTTAAAATCAACGATTTGATTATATCCATACATGAAAGCCTCACAATCATTTCTCGCCACGCTTAAAGAAGCTCCCTCTGATGCTGAGGTGGTTTCACACAAGCTGATGGTGCGCGCAGGTTTAATTCGCAAGCTCAGTGCTGGCATTTATAACTATTTGCCGCTAGGTTTGAAAGTCATTCGCAAGGTAGAAAACATTATTCGCGAAGAAATGAATCGTGCCGGCGCAATTGAATTGCTGATGCCGATGATTCAGCCAGCTGAATTATGGCAAGAAACAGGTCGCTGGGAAAAGATGGGTCCAGAATTGCTGCGCATTAAAGACCGCCACGATCGCGATTTTTTAATTCAACCAACCTCTGAAGAGGTGATAACAGATTTAGCTCGTAACGAGATTAAGAGTTACAAACAATTGCCTGTGAACTTCTATCAAATCCAGACGAAGTTCCGTGATGAGCGCCGTCCTCGTTTTGGCATCATGCGTGGTCGTGAGTTCAGCATGAAAGATGCTTACTCATTTGATCGCGATGTTGAAGGCCTGAAGAAGTCTTATCAAGTGATGTTTGATGCGTACACACGCATCTTCAAACGGATGGGTTTGCGATTCCGTGCAGTGACTGCTGACAACGGTGCCATTGGTGGGTCGGGTAGTCAAGAGTTCCATGTGATTGCTGATACTGGTGAAGATGCAATTGTGTATTGCCCTAATTCTGAATACGCAGCAAATCTAGAGGCAGCCGAATCTTTGGCTTTGATTGCGGCGCGTGCTGCTGCAACTCAGACAATGTCTAAAGTACCAACGCCAGATAAAACGTACTGCGCTGATATAGCGAAGTTTTTAAATATTCCTCTTGAATCAACTGTGAAGTCATTGCTCTTTGCGGCTGATCAAGAGAATGGGTCAGCAAAACTATTCATGTTGCTACTGCGTGGGGACCATGAGCTCAATGAGATAAAGGCAAGCAAGATACCTGGCATGGCGGAATCACGCTTTGCAACTGAGGCAGAAATTAAGCAAGCTTGCGATGCGCCTGCAGGCTATTTGGGTCCCGTTGGTGTGAGCGCCAATGTGACTGTAGTTGCCGACCGCACGGTTGCTAATATGGCTGATTTTGTTTGTGGCGCTAATGATGCTGGCCATCATTTAACAGGCGTAAACTGGGGCCGTGATTTACCTGAGCCAATAGTTTTGGATATCCGCAACGCAGTGATTGGCGATCCTTCACCAGATGGTAAAGGTGTTGTTGATATTTGCCGCGGTATTGAAGTTGGACATGTCTTTCAGTTAGGAACACGTTACTCAGAGTCGATGGGTTGTACCTATTTAGATCAACAAGGAAAAGCCCAGCCAATGGTGATGGGCTGTTACGGTATCGGTGTAACACGCTTACTTGGCGCTGCAATTGAGCAAGGTCATGATGAGAAGGGCATTATTTGGCCAATCTCGATGGCGCCATTTGAGGTGGTGATTTGTCCTATGAGTTACGAAAAATCAGAGGCAGTTAAAGCTGCATGTGATCAATTGCATGACGAATTATTGGCTGCTGGTATTGATGTGATTCTGGATGATCGCAATGAGCGCCCAGGTGCGATGTTTGCTGACTGGGAGTTGATCGGAGCGCCATTCCGCGTTGTGATTGGAGATCGTGGTTTGGCTGACTCTCAAGTGGAATTTAAAGGCCGCACCGATGCTGAGTCACAAAACATACCGCTCAGTGATATCAAGGCAAAAGTAATTGCTGCGGTTCAAGCTGCAAAACAGTCTGTCACTTAAGCTTCTGCTTAAGTTAGCGCCAAAGTTTTACCTTAGTTTTAATTATTTCTTAAAGAGTCCGCCAAGCCCTTTGGCGGCTCCTTTTGCAGCCATGCCAGCCATGGCACGTGCCATCTTGCCACCTTTAAATTGCTTCATCATGGTTTGCATTTGCTCGAACTGAGTCAGTAAGCGATTGACTTCTTGTACTTCTACGCCTGATCCCGCGGCAATACGTCTTTTGCGGCTTGCCTTGAGTAACTCAGGTTTTCTCCGCTCTTGTGGGGTCATACTATCGATAATTCCACGCATACGCGTAGTTTGTTTATCGGCATTACTGAGGTTTGCTTTAGATGCTGCTTGCGCTACTTGGCTTGGTAATTTATCCATCAAGCTCGCCATGCCACCCATCTTCTGCATTTGCATCAGTTGATCGCGAAAATCTTCTAGATCAAATCCGCCTCTAGAAATCTTACTCGCTAACTTTTCTGCTTTGGCAACGTCAACGTGTTGCTGAGCTTGTTCGACCAGGGCGAGGATGTCGCCCATCCCCAGAATACGGTTGGCCATCCGTTCAGCATCAAACGCCTCAAGGCCATCCATTTTCTCGGCTACGCCGATAAATTTGAGTGGTACACCAGTAACCTGACGTACAGAGAGCGCCGCACCACCGCGGGAGTCGCCATCAAGCTTAGTAAGAATCACGCCCGTCAATGGCAGAGCTTCGTGAAAGGCCTTAGCCGTATTTACGGCATCTTGGCCGAGCATCGCATCCACTACAAATAAGGTTTCAATTGGATTGAGGCTGGCATGCAATGTTTTGATCTCTTGCATGAGCGCTTCATCGATGCCTAAACGACCTGCGGTATCAACTAAGACAACGTCAAAGTAGTGACGGCGAGCCCAGTCAAGAGCGGCAAGAGCGATATCATTTGGTTTTTGACTAACATCGCTTGGAAAAAATTCGGCACCAACCTGTTTGGTAACGGTTTCCAATTGCTCAATCGCGGCTGGACGATAGACGTCACAAGAGACTGTTAGAACTTTCTTTTTCTTTTTTTCTTGTAGCCACTTTGCGAGTTTGCCGACAGAGGTGGTTTTACCCGCTCCCTGTAGGCCAGCCATCAAGATCACTGCGGGAGGCTGAGTGGCTAAATTGAGTTCACCGCTTTGATTGGTGTCACCCGTCATGACTTGGGTGAGCTCACGTTGTACAACCCCAACAAGGGCTTGTCCTGGGCTAAGGCTTCCGACCACTTCCTCGCCAAGGGCTTTAAATTTAATCTGCTCGAGCAGAGACTTCACAACTGGTAGGGCTACGTCAGCTTCTAGCAAGGCTAAACGGATTTCCCGTAGCATTTCTGCCGTATTGGCTTCGGTGAGGCGGGCTTGGCCCCGCATTGTTTTAACAACGCGAGATAGACGGTCGGTGAGGTTTTCTAGCATTTATCGATTAGACTTTCTAGATGGATATTTTAGGTTACTCAAGTTGCGGATGGCTGCCTTCCGCACTTTATTTGGCGCTATTACTCATTTTGAGCTTCAAAGCCAAGAGCGGCGTGGAGTCTAGGTTATCTGGCGTTTTGGTGCAGATTGCAATTTTTGTGATTTTGTTGATTCATGGAGTCCAACTTCATGACTCCATATTCACTTCTCAAGGCTTTGTATTTGGGTTTGCACAAGATTTGTCCTTAATTGCCTGGGTTGGCCTAGCTTTTTATTGGTTTCAGTCATGGTTTTTGCCCATCTCAAGCTTGCGTTGGATGGCGTTGATGTTTGCAATGGGCTGTGCTTTTCTGCCCAGTCTTTTTCCAGGCATCTTAATTTCTCCTAAGGCTGTTGCAGATCCTTGGTTTAAAGGCCACTTTGTTGTGGCAACCGTCGCGGTAGGCTTGCTGAGTTTGGCGGCAATGCATGCCATATTGATGAGTGTGCAAGATCGTGCTTTGCATCGTCAGCTAGCTATTATTCCAAACAGTCGTTTTGCACACTGGCTGGAAGAGTTACCACCTTTGATGACCATGGAAAGTATCTTGTTTAACTTGCTCTACGTTGGCTTTGCCTTACTGAGCTTGACGGTGTTCTCAGGATTACTTTTCTCGCAAACCTTGTTTGGCAAGCCACTAGTGTTTGACCACAAAACGATTTTTGCCTTGGTTTCTTGGTTTTTATTTGCCGGTTTATTGATAGCACGTTGGCGAGTTGGGTTGCGTGGTAGATCTGCTATTCGGTGGGTATTGAGTGCTTACACCGCCTTATTGCTTGCCTATGTTGGTAGTCGCTTTGTGGTTGAAGTCATTCTCCAGAGAACTTAAGCTTTGTTTAAGTGGTTTTTATTAATCGCTGGGGTTGGTCTTTTTTATCTTTGGATTAAAGGTAAGAAGCAGGCCGCAGTTAATACAGAATATGCCTTGAAGCCCAATAAAAATAAGCCTGAGAAGGCTATCGCACCCGAAGTGATGGTGCAATGTCAGTGTTGTAAAGTGCATCTACCTAAGTCAGAAGCCTTAACTTATGACGACCGTTTTTATTGTTCAAAAGAACATCTGCATACTCTTGATGCCAATGGTTGGATTGGCGATGCGCAATGGCGGTTTTCTCCAAATCAAGATCCTAGACCAGAAAATGTCGATGTAGACTTAGTGGTGATTCATCACATCAGTCTCCCGCCAGGTGAGTTCAGAAACAAGCCATCTAGTGAGCACATTGTTGATTTTTTCCAAAATAAACTAGACCCAACTGAGCATCCTTATTTTGCTCAGATTGCCGATCAAAAAGTATCTAGTCATTTTTTAGTTACTCGCTCAGGAGGGTTGATTCAGTTTGTTTCTGCCCAAAGCAAAGCCTGGCATGCTGGTATATCGAGTTTTCAGGGGCGTGAAAAGTGTAATGACTTTTCTATTGGCATTGAGTTGGAGGGAGATGGAGATGCACCGTTTGAAGCTGCGCAGTACCAAACCTTAACTCGTCTTATTACGTTATTGGTAAGAGCACATCCCCATTTGCAATTTGCTGGACATAGTGACATTGCACCGGAACGAAAAACAGATCCGGGAATTTATTTTGATTGGAAAAAGTTCCAAAAAGAGACAGGTATACCTGCAGAAAAACTCCCTTTCGGCTTGGGTTCTCGATAGCCTCCTTTTTGGTATGTAAGCGTACGCTTACTTTTTTAGCCTTTGTCTAAAAAGGGCTCAACAATCCGCACCAAAATGACCCCAAAAATTGTGGAGCACTTAGTAAAAATACTAATAAAAATTTGTCATAAATAGCTTACCAATTGACAAATATTTCCCTATACTTAGTGTCTAACGCCCTTCAAAACACTAGATGTAGTGTTTGAATCCAGCAATACCTCATTGTTTTTTAAAGATATTTTGTCCGAATCACTATATATAGATACACAGGAGCAACATGACATACGCTAACCCACAGACAGCAGGCCAGACAACTGGAGCGAATAACCCAGGAATGAGCCCTGCAGGGGCAGTAAATCAAGCCCCTTCTGCCAGCTTTGTAGCTGGTGGTGTTGGTGGTACCCAGGCAACTCAATTGTCTGACTACAAAATCATTCGTCGTAATGGTTCTGTTGTTGCATTTGAACCATCAAAAATTGCTATTGCTGTAACTAAAGCTTTTTTGGCGGTGAATGGTGGTCAAGGCGCTGCATCAGCGCGAGTACGTGAGCAAGTGGAGCAGTTGACCCATTCAGTTGTACGTGCTTTGTTGCGTAGTCGTCCAAATGGTGGAACTTTCCACATTGAAGATATTCAAGACCAGGTTGAATTGGCTTTGATGCGCAGTGGAGAGCATAACGTCGCTCGTGCATATGTTCTTTACCGTGAAAAGCGTAACCAAGAGCGTGCGGCTCAACAAGAGGTTTCGCAAGAGGTTCAAACGGCCAATCAGGTTGGTGAGTCTGGCATCAAAGTAACTGATAACGGTGTTGAGAAGTGGCTTGATATGGCTGCTTTGCGTACTGTGATTGAGGCGGCTTGTGAAGGTTTGGGTAACAACATTGATGCCACACCAATCATTACTGAAACTATCAAGAATTTGTACGATGGTGTGCCAATGGCGCAGGTGTACGACTCTGCTATCTTGGCTTCCCGCACTTTAATTGAAAAGGATCCTGCATACAGCCAAGTAACAGCACGCATCTTGATGCACGTGATTCGTAAAGAGATTTTCGGCAAGGAAGTATTGCAAGGCGATACACAGGCTGAGTACGGCACGTATTTTGCTAAGTACATTAACGAAGGTATTTCTGCTGAGTTGTTAGATCCACGCATGCGTGAGTTTGATCTGCCACGTTTAGCTGCTGCTTTGAATGCAAGCCGTGACTTACAGTTCAACTACCTTGGTTTGCAGACTTTGTATGACCGTTATTTTTTGCATATAGAAGAGCGTCGCATTGAAATGCCGCAGGCATTCTTTATGCGCGTTGCAATGGGTTTGGCATTGAATGAGTTGGATCGCGAGCGTCGTGCGATTGAGTTCTATGAAATCCTCTCTACATTTGATTTCATGTCCAGCACACCAACATTATTCAACTCTGCAACTACTCGTCCACAACTCTCAAGCTGCTACTTGACAACTGTGGATGATGATTTGGATGGCATCTACGAAGCATTGAAAGAAAATGCTTTGTTGTCTAAGTTTGCTGGCGGCTTAGGTAATGACTGGACTAACGTGCGTGCGTTGGGAAGTCATATCAAGGGTACTAACGGTAAATCACAAGGTGTTGTGCCATTCCTAAAAGTGGTAAATGACACTGCCGTTGCTGTGAACCAAGGCGGTAAGCGTAAGGGTGCAGTTTGTGCTTACTTGGAAACATGGCACTTAGATATTGAAGAGTTCTTGGAGTTGCGTAAGAACACTGGTGATGATCGTCGTCGTACACACGATATGAATACCTCCAACTGGATTCCTGACCTGTTCATGAAGCGCGTCATGGAGGGTGGCGATTGGACTTTGTTTTCACCATCCAATACCCCTGACTTACATGACAAATTCGGTAAAGCATTTGAAGAGGCTTATGTTGCCTATGAGCAAAAAGCTGATCGTGGTGAATTAAAGCCATTCCGCCGTATCCCTGCGCAGCAATTGTGGCGCAAGATGCTTGGTATGTTATTTGAAACTGGCCACCCATGGATCACCTTCAAAGATCCTTGCAATATCCGCAGTCCACAACAGCATATCGGTGTAGTTCACTCATCTAACCTCTGTACTGAGATTACCCTCAATACAAACGAGACCGAGATTGCTGTTTGTAACTTAGGTTCAGTGAACTTAACTGCTCACATGACAACTGATGCCAAGGGCAAGATGATCTTGGATCACGAGAAACTCCAAAAAACCGTTCGCACTGCGATGCGTATGTTGGATAACGTGATCGATATCAACTACTACGCAGTAGCTAAGGCGCGTAACTCCAACTTGAAGCACCGCCCAGTCGGTATGGGCATTATGGGTTTCCAGGATTGCTTGCATATGCAGCGTATTCCTTACGCTAGCGAAGAGGCTGTGGAGTTTGCTGACTCATCTATGGAAGCAGTTTGCTACTACGCCTACCAAGCTTCTAATGAATTGGCTGAAGAGCGCGGCGTTTACAGCACCTACAAAGGTTCCTTATGGGATCGCGGCATCCTCCCGCAGGATTCAGTAGCGTTGTTAGCAGCTGAGCGTGGTGGTTATGTAGAGGTTGATAACTCCTCAACGATGGACTGGAGCGGTTTGCGAGCACGTATCAAGCAACACGGCATGCGTAATTCCAATTGCGTGGCAATTGCGCCAACAGCAACGATCTCAAACATCATTGGTGTTTCTGCTTGTATCGAGCCAACTTTTCAGAACTTGTTTGTGAAATCTAACCTTTCAGGTGAATTCACAGTGGTAAACGAGTACTTGGTACGCGATCTGAAAGATCGTGGCCTCTGGGATGAGGTAATGATTGCAGACTTGAAGTACTTCGACGGTACTTTGTCTAAGATCGATCGCATTCCACAGGATTTGCGTGATTTGTATGCTACCGCCTTTGAAGTTGAGCCGACTTGGTTGGTTGAGGCTGCTTCCCGTCGTCAGAAGTGGATTGACCAGGCTCAGTCATTGAATATCTACATGGCTGGTGCCTCTGGCAAGAAATTAGATGACACCTACAAGTTGGCTTGGTTACGCGGCTTGAAGACAACCTATTACCTTCGCACCATGGCTGCAACCCATGTTGAGAAGTCAACTGTTGCAAGCGGTCAGTTAAATGCAGTTTCTAGCGGTGGTGGCATCAACGGTACTGATGCTGCAGCTGCTCAAGAAGCTGACGGCCCAGTTTGCACAATGCGCCCAGGTGATGCTGGTTTCGAAGAATGTGAAGCATGCCAATAAGCCATTTGCTTATTGGCCATCAATAGAATAATTAGGAGAAAGTTATGTTGAATTGGGAAGAGGAAGTTGCTCCAGCACTAGCGAAAGCTGGTATTGCACCGCAGCCGGTTGCAATGGAGCCACAGCGTCCGCAACCAGATCAAGTTGCAATGGCACCGCAAACTGTTGCAACAGCACCAGCTGCTAATCTAGCTGGCGCAGCCTTACGCGTAAATGCTGCCGATAAGCGCGTGATTAATGCCAAGACTGACGTTAATCAATTGGTCCCATTTAAATATAAGTGGGCTTGGGAGAAGTATTTGGCTGGTTGCGCAAACCACTGGATGCCACAAGAGATCAATATGAACCGCGATATCGCTCTTTGGAAAGATCCAAATGGCCTAACAGAGGATGAGCGTCGCATCATTAAGCGTAATCTTGGTTTTTTCACAACAGCCGATTCTTTGGCGGCTAATAACATTGTTTTGGGTACTTATCGCCACATTACTGCTCCAGAATGCCGCCAATACCTATTGCGCCAGGCTTTTGAAGAGGCAATTCATACCCATGCGTACCAATATATTGTGGAATCTTTGGGCTTAGATCAGTCCGAAATCTTTAACGCCTATAACGAGATTGAGTCAATTCGCGCTAAAGATCAATTCTTAATTCCATTTATTGACGT
>Ga0214164_1001629_pt1 | contig 12500 bp, 14 predicted proteins | sample TroBogepilimnion_13_FD_153003 | JGI IMG/M metagenome (GOLD analysis project Ga0214164, IMG submission 153003) | Freshwater microbial communities from Trout Bog Lake, WI - Practice 03JUN2009 epilimnion v4 | ecosystem: Environmental > Aquatic > Freshwater > Lake > Epilimnion/Euphotic zone ...
GCCTTAGCTTTAGCGGTGGCGCAAGACGCGAAATATGTCTGGCAACAACCTTCAAGTAGAAGACATTCCTATAAATCTGATTGCTGTTGATCGGGTACATAAATAAATGGTACACTGTTCAGAATTTGTTCACTTTTAAAAACCCAATCCTTTGATAATCACTAAAACAATGTCCATTTTTTTTACGTTAAATAAACAATCAATAATACTCAATCTTTCGTTCCGTGATCAGTACCGGCTTCCCGTTTTCATAAGTCGTCTCCTTCAGCCAGTTGCCTGCCTTATCGGGGTTTTCGTAGCGGTAGGTAAGCTTATGATCCAGCACGCCATCTGCCTTGTAGTAGTCCAGCTCCGTCTCTTCACCATTGTCGTTGTAGATATAGGTTATCCTGAATTCAAGCTTCCCGTTATGATCAAAATAATGCTCTTCAAGTATCTTGCCACTGGCATCCACTTTATTCACCACCCTGAACTCCAGGCTGTCGTCTTCATAATAACTGGCAAACTCCACCTGGTGGCCTTCGCTGTTATATTTAAACTTATGCTTGTTCACCAGGTTGCCTTCCAGGTCATAATCATCCTGCTCCACCTGGTTGCCCTGTGCATCGTATGCATAGGTGCTTTTTGTGCCCTGGGCATTATCACTTACGGTTTCAGTACTGGTTACGCGCTTGCCTGCATTGTCATAGGTATAGCTCATCTTGCTGTCTACAATGCTGTCGGCAGTATAGTATACCGATTCGGTTTCATTGCCGCCTTCATCATACCGGAACAGAACGGTATTGTCAAGCCTCTTCTGCTCAACACCTTTCTTTACCTGCACCTTATATTCTGTTTCAAGTATAGACTTCACTTTACCCTTCCAGTCGTTCTTAGGCGCACCATAAAGCACCCTGCCGTAAGCAGCAAGTGTGATGAATATAAACGCTGTTATCAATAATTTCATAAACTATGATTTGTGTATAGTAACCCTGTTTTTATAGTAACTGCAAAAAGGCTGAATGCCTTACAGAATAGCGATCAGAGCTGCAAGTGCTACGATTTCAACTATTCCAATGATCAGCCCGGCTGTGGCCAGCTGCCTGCGGTGCCCCCTGTTCATACCTATAATTCCGAACACCACCCCCAGCGCCGAAAAAAGAAAAATGGGTATCAGTCCCAGCACATCAAAAATTACAGACCAGCCTGCATAATCGGTACCCCACCACCAGGTATCATGGTAGGTATGATAATGATGGTGGTAATGGTGGTAATGCTCGGCATAATGATGGTAATGCCCGCGCGGCGAATGATAGGAATGATGCGAGTGCCCGCCATGATAATGGCCTCCGCTATGATGGTGACCACCGCCATGGTGGCCTCCGTGCCCGGCTGCTGCGTCATCCTCATCAGCAGCATCAGCTGTTGCCGTGTTCTGGCCATCGCCCGTTGGCACCACATTACATTCCGTATGCCTGGCATGGGGTGGCAATGCAGCATAGGTCTGCACACTTACAGCTGTTGCAATAGTGAGTACCATCAGCCATACAATATAGTTTTTCTGTATAAAGCGGTATTTATTCATTCAGGAAATTTCAGTGGTGCAATTATAATAAAAAATAAATACAATAAATAAAATAACTCCGAATGCCTTAATTTCCACCTGAATCAGCATTTCAATTAGTGATAAATTCTGGCATGGTATTTGATGATGAAATATAGAAAATCCGGCATGAAATATAAGCACTTCATCTTCCTCGTTTTGTTGTTCCTTTGGTTCAATGCTTGCAAGCGGCAGTGCACTACATTATTCCTGAACAGGGGTATGCTGGCAACCTATGACTCCCTTACCGACTCAACCGCTTTCATTGTAAAATGTGTAAAAGGCACCAACTTTTCAAAAGTAAAGGATACCACAACCACACCTATTTATGGAGCTAACCCGGGAGTCAATAACTATGCCCCGATTGGCTACGACTTCTCAGATGCTGCTTACGACTACCTGGTTACAATTTTGCCGTCGGGAAGAGTTTATAAAATAACCAACATCCATTATGGTGAAGAAAAAGCCAATGAAGGATGCGGAGGCAGCAACTGGACCAGTTGTTCTTATGGGTATTCTGTAAATGGAACTGTTTATTTCACAGGAGCAGCATCGCACGATGACAATAATTCAGGCTCAGGCTCCGTCTCGTTATCGATACAGTGACCTTTTACAAGGGGCTAATTTAAAAGATGGCATTAAAATTAGTAACTTTCATTTTGACGTTTATTACACAAACTGATAACTTTAAAGATGGAAAATTTCTGATAGTATAGTTTTAATTTTCAGTAACACACTATTTTTATTTTTTTCACACCAAAAAATTCCTTTAGCTTTATCCTTTGAAAAATCCCGGCCCCCTCAGCCGAAATAATTCAATCACTACAACAAAAAAAAATGTCCACAAGGAAAAGAATAGCCAGCAAAGTACCGCTTTACAAGCTACCTAAAAAACAGGAAGAGCTGGAAGAAATGGACTTGAAAAAAGTAAGGGCAGCCATGCTTAAAGAACTGGATGAAAACAGGAAAAAGCTCAACGAATGGTATGACACCGAGATGGATAAAAACCTGAAGAAAGCTTAGTCGCCCTGCCCATAAGCGCCTCATTTCCGGTTAAGCCAATCAGGTTGAAAGAAATAAAAAATGGTTGCGGAGAGTGGCTTAAAGTTATCGCGCATCAAAATCTATAACTACCCGCTCGGTCCTTGGGTGGCTCTGGCAGGTAAGCACATATCCTTGCTGCACTTCATGTTCATCAAGGGCATAATTTACTTCCATTTCCACCTCGCCTTCCATCACTTTGGCGCGGCAGGTGCAGCACACCCCGCCCTTGCAGGCATATGGCAGGTCGGCCCCGCTTTTTAAGGCGGCATCCAGTATACTTTCGCCGTTAAAGGGCACATCCATATCAAAGGTCACACCATCAAGTGTAATGCTCACCTTGCATTTATGTTCTCCGCTGTCCTTATGCCCTTCCACCCATTTTTCGTGGGTCTCCTTGGGCTGGTCGGGAGAGGTAAACAGTTCGATATGCACATTTGCCTGGGGCATACCCAGATCAATCAATTGCTGGCGCACAGAAAGTATCATTTCTTCAGGCCCGCATATAAAAGCCTCATCAGTGTTTTGAATATCAATCAGCGATTTGCAGAATTCAGCCACTTTTGGCGCATCAATACGGCCGTTCAGCAAGGGTATATCCATATATTCCCGGCTGATGATGTGGTGAACCCTAAGGCGCAGCATATATTTATTCTTCATGGCCTCAATTGCTTCCCTGAAGATGATGCTGTTCTTACTTTTGTTACCATACACCAGGGTAAAACAGCTGTCCGGTTCTTCTTCCAGCACTGTTTTCATGATGCTCATGACAGGTGTAATACCGCTACCCGCCACAAAAGCCAGATACTCTCTGTGCCCGGCCTTTTTATGCTTAATCACAAAATTACCCATAGGCGGCATCACTTCAAGCACATCGCCTTTCTGCAGCCTCTCGTTGGCATGTGTCGAAAACTTACCTTGTTCCACCTTTTTTACGGCTACCCTCAATTCATTTTCACCCTTGCTGGAACAAATAGAATAAGACCTGCGGATTTCAGCGCCATCCACTTTATGGCGAAAGGTAACATACTGGCCCGGCACGAACCTGAATTTTTCAGCCAGTTCAGCCGGAACCTCCAGCGATACAGATACACAGTCAGCCGTTTCCTGGCGAACGTCCTTAACTTTCAGCGGGTAAAATTGCAGCAGAGACATAAATGATGGCAAATGTAAGAAAAACAAAACCCTTCAGGAAAAAGAGTATTCATTTTTCACCTCACGTTTTTTTTTAAATAAAAGGAATAACACAGTTTTATTCATGAAGAATTATAAAAAATCACTCCTGTTTCTAATGCTATATTTTAGTCAGCTCATCCGGATCCCTGTTCAGAAAACGTTCTGCAGCCATGAGTTTTTCATGCATTATCTCATCATGCGCTATAAACGATACTTCTTTTCTGAAGGCATTAAAAACATTTTCCAGCGCCGGCGAAGAAGTAAGCGGCCTGCGCAACTCCAGTGCCTGGGCAGCAGCAAGCAGTTCTATTGCCAGTACCCGCTGCACATTCATCACTACTTTCTTCAGTTTTGTTACTGCATTGGCGCCCATACTCACATGGTCTTCCTGCCCGTTGCTGCTCACAATACTGTCTACAGATGCCGGAGTGCAGTATTGCTTGTTCTGGCTCACTATTCCCGCAGCAGTATACTGGGCAATCATAAAGCCGCTGTTAAGGCCTGCGTGGGGCGTAAGAAAAGCAGGCAATCCCCTTTGCCCGCTGATCATAAGATAGGTTCTTCTTTCCGATATATTGGCCAGCTCTGCCATTGCTATCGCCAGAAAATCGGCATGGAGCGCCAGCGGCTGCCCGTGAAAATTCCCTCCGCTCATTATAGCGTCCTCTTCACTGAAAATAATCGGGTTGTCTGTTACCGAATTTATCTCCGTTTCCACCACTCCTGTTATTGTATCAATCACATCGGCAGTAGCGCCATGTACCTGTGGTATGCACCTGAAAGAGTAAGGGTCCTGTACCTGCTCCTTGGGCAATTGCTGAATCTGGCTGTCAGTCAGCAGCTTCCTGATTCGTGCTGCAACAGCAATCTGTCCTTTATGCGGCCGCACCCTGTGTATAGCCGCATTAAATGGCTCCCCCTTTACCATAAATGCATCCGCCGACAACGCACTGATCACATCAGCCCATAGCATGAGCCGTTTTGCAGCCATAAGTGCCCATACAGAGTATGCCCCCATAAACTGGGTACCATTAAGCAATGCCAGCCCCTCTTTGGCTGCCAGCGCTACCGGCTGCAATCCTGCCAGTTTCAGTGCCTCTGCGGCAGCCATTTTGCTCCCTTTATACCTTACCCATCCTTTACCAAACATAGGCAGGCTCATATGTGCCAGAGGCGCCAGGTCGCCCGATGCACCCAGAGATCCCAGTTCATACACTACAGGGGTTATGCCCAGGTTATAAAAGTCCATCAGCCTGCCGGTAATCTCTGATCTTACACCGCTGTAGCCCTGGCTCAAACCATGCACCTTCAGCAACACCATCAGCCGCACAATTTCATCCGGAACTTCATCTCCCATTCCGCAGGCATGCGAACATACCAGGTTTTCCTGCAATTGCGCAAGGTCTTCACTATCTATTCGAACATTGCACAAAGCGCCAAATCCGGTATTTATACCATAATAGCTTTTGCCATCTGTAAGTTTGTTATCCAGGTAAGTCCTGTTTGCAGTAATCCGGTCAAGTGCCGGTGCAGACAGGGAAATAAGATGATTGCCTTTTTCCTTTAAAAGATCTATAGAAAGATGCTCAGGTAACTCCATAATAAATTTTGGGCTGCAAAGATAATTATTTCCAGGGGTAAATTATCTTAATTACCATATACTTATATGAAGGCAGGATATTTGGTGTAAGCCAATATACCGATTCAATGCAGTTCCTGCCCGGCCATATCTTTTTCAATAATAGCTGAGATGTCTCCTTCTATTGTAGTTTTAACACTTTCGGTAATCCTGCCTGCTTCCAGATCCCCTTTAAACAATATTATTGTAGGCACATTGGTGATCTCATATCTTCTGTGCTCATATCCTGTAGTAGCTTTGTTGCGGTCTACCCCATACATGGTGAGCGAAGCCTCGGGATAATGCGAGATCTGCAGAACCTTGGCCAGCTTTGGTATCAGGTCATGTGAGTCATCGCACCAGGTGCCCAGGAATACAACCATCCGGTATTGGCGCAGGTAAAATTTCAGCAGGTTCATAGCTTTCTCTCCCGGAACATACTCCTCCATCCCTTTCTTATACCAGGCAAAAGTAGGTTCTCTGGCAAGGTTCTCCAGGCTCACAATTCCGTTAAATATCAATCCGCCATCCACTGTATCTTTCGTTTCCCGGTATAGTTTCTGCCCCATTGCAGTTATACTTGCTATCATTGTAATCGCTAAAAATATCGTTTTCATATTTTAATATTTTATTCCACCAAGGTGCCCAACTTTATCATAATCAGGCGAAAGACAAGTCTGTGAAATCATCAATCCGCACTTAAAATATTTGCAACAGTTCAATACATGTTTCTGCTTTAAGATGAGAGGGTATGACTTGGCTGTTGTATCTGATTCCTAATTATCACCAGTTTATTTCTCAATTGCAGCAACGATTGTTTCAGGTCAATAGTTTCCACGTCCCTTTTATTTTGCACCTTCAGTTTGGCTTTAGCCCCCGACAAGGTAAAACCCCGCTCCTTAACCAGGTGGTGTATCGCCTTCAGTTCCCGCACCAGGTCGGCGGTATAGAGCCTGTCGCCTTTTCGTGTTGTCCGCACATTCAGTTTAAATTCGTTGGTCCAGAACCTTATGTGAGAGGTCTTCACTCCAAAAAGTGTAGCCACCTCGCCTATCGAATAGTACTTTTTTTCGCCCTTCCAGTCTTCCGGAAATTCAAAGCTTTTTACTTGCTCCTCCTTTTCAGCCACCGGTTCAGGAACAGGAGTTGTTTCCGGTTCTGGTTCTGGTGGGGTAATATCTTCGGGTGTGGCCACTTCTTCCTGCTTCTTTTTAGCACGGCTGTTGCCCACACCTTTTATCAGTTCAGGTACTTCTTCTTCACCAAAGAGTGTTATTATCTTAGCGCTCATTCCTTTGGATTGTAAAACAGATTTCTATGCAAAGATGAATGATTTATAACAAAAAAAAGAAGTTGTCCTGAAAATAAAGGACAACTTCTTTTTATAGTTTATATTTTATCAATAAAGCCTGGCGACTAAAAATTACCGGCATTATATTTTACATCTGCCTGGCGAATCACGCTTGGCTGCAATTGCTGACTTATGGCGTTCCTTAACTGTCCCTGCTGCGACCTCTGCTGCTGTGGCGCAATCATATTCATCAGATTTTCCGGCACAGCACTGGCGCTGCGGTTCAATACGGTGATGAAGTATACACCGCCATTGCCCTTTATGCCCGGAGAAAGCGTGTTGGGCTGGAATGCAGTATTGAATGCATAACCGGTAAGCCTTGGCTCAAAACCCAGGCCTGGTACACCATTACCCAGTGTTGCCGAATCAGACTGCTGTACCGGCTGGCCGCTGGCCTGTGCAATAGCATCCAATGAGCCGGAACTCCCGTATTTCTTGCTGATAGCTTCTGCTTTCTTCTCTTCGCGAACTTTCTGTTCCAGCATTGGCTTATTCGATTCATTCAGTTCGGCCAGGCCTTTGTCCTGAATAGCAGCCAGCTTGGCAACTACATAACGCTGATCGCCCAACTGGAACACAGGAGATATTTCGCCCAGCTTATGGTCATACATCCAGCGGATCACTTCGCGCGATGCTCCCAAGCCAGGTATAGTGAAGTTATTGATTTTCACATTCTCACCCAGCCTTTTATCCAGGCCCTGCTTTTTGATGGTAGCATCAAATTCTGCCGCAGTCGGGTTTTTGCCTGCAAACTCATTGGCTTTGCCATATATAGCATTTACTGTGCTGTCGCTTGGCGCCAGGTTTTTGGCTACAGTAGCTATCTGTATAGATGGCCCTGTTCCTTTTTGCTCCAGAATTTCTATATAGTGAATACCATGATAAGCCTCGTTTGAAACCTTTACCTGTTTCTTCTCTCCTACGTTACCTTCAAAAATGAAATCACCAAATTCTTTCGAAATACCCGGCCGGTCGCGGAGGGTAAAGGTATATTCGCCGCCTTTAGCCTTGCTGCCTTCATCTTCTGAATATTTAGCAACAACTGAATCAAAGCTAACACCTGCCGCCAGCTCATGCAATGCGCTGTCCATTTTCATCTGTGCTGCACTGTCGGTAGCAATGTCTTTACCACGGTCCTGGGTCCTTATTAATATATGCCTTGCTTTTGCACTATCCGGCAATGTTTTCCTGTCTATTATTTTAGTCAGTTTGTATGCGCCATTCTCAAAATAAGGGCCATAAACAGTACCTACCGGAAGGCTGTTGATGGTATCAGCAAAGCGAGACATAAAAGTCCGCTTATTTACATAGGCCTCATTGAATGAATTGGCATCATCCGATTTATTGTTTACAAAAGTCTTGTTATCCTTTGCAGAGGTGAATTCATCTTTGATCTGGGTCAGTTGCTCAATGCAACGTGCAGTATCAGCCGAAGAAGGTATGATATCAAATGACACATACTCAATGCTCCTTGCAGGCTGATCATTCTCATACATACCCGGATGAGCTTTAATATAAGCCTTCATGTCATCATCAGAAACCTTGATATCGTTATCTGCAACACTCGAGAAAGGCACTTTAATATACCTCAATGAGCACATAGAATTCTGATCGGTAACATTCTTCTTAGCTAAGTAAGTTGGTGAATAAACAGAACCAGAAAACAATTCGTTGAACTTATTAACCCTGCTCATGCGCAATACATAATCCTTCACAGTGTTCCACTGCTCCATTACTTTACCTGTTGGGTCATATTTCGCAGGATCTTCTGAGAATTGTTTTTCAAAATACTTCACGCGCTGGGGGTCAAACTGATTGGTTTGCGGATCGGCAAAAACCTGTTGTCCTTCGATCTGGAACTGGCGCACCAGCGGATCAGCGTTTTCGCCATAGATGAGGTTCTTCTTCTCCTCCTCTGTAGTGAGGATTCCAAGCTTATCGCACTCGTCATTTACAACGGTTTCATACACCGCCATCTGAGCTACCTGCTCATCCATCTGCGCCCTGGTAGCCTCATCCAGCGGACGGCCCTTATTGAACATGGTATACAGCGTTTCATATTCCTTCATCAGGCGCTGATAATCTTTAGGATCAATTTTGGTGCCATTGATTTTCATTACGCTCGAATCATGGCCGCTGAAGAAACTGGATATCGAGCCATTACGGGCGTCGGATACTATAAAGCCTACTAGGGCAAGCGCAATTAATCCACCGGCTATTTTACCGAACCTGTTTCTGATAGTTAGTATGACAGACATTACTTGTTGATTATGATTTTTTTATTAAGGACGGCAAATTTATGGGAAATTTCCTGATTTTGTATCCTTATTCATTATTTATCCGGATTTATTTCGAATATAAAAAGTTGTGGTGGATAATAGTTCTTTATAAATATAATAATTCAAACGAACAATCGATTTAACGAAAGTTAATATTGTATCTAAAATTAATGGTAAATACTCCGACGCAACCGGCGTGCTGATAAAATCTCCACAAAATATTCATTTATATTCATATTTATTTTAAATTGCAACCTTTCTAAAAAGTTTAGCTGACCACTATTTTTCAACTTTCCCAGATAAATAATCAATATAATACATGTGAGTTTTAATCCAAAAGGTGTGAATTATGTGGAATTGATTTTATCTAATCATTTTGCATTAAACTCATCGCTGAATTATCATCATTTTTCGTTAATAATTATTGCTTAAAAAATGGCTTAAAGTTAGTCTGGTAGCGGATTTTAGCGTACTTTTGCATTATTATATTTCCACGAAAAATAGCTTAAAAAATTAAACACGGCAATCACAATGACTCTTGGAGCATTTAATAAAAAACACCCCTTGTCAGAACAAGCTAAAATATTGGCTGGTGAAATGATTATTACAGTTAATGGAAATGATGGCATTTCTACTGTTTCAATGCCTAATGATGGGGCAATAAAAATCAGCTGTAAATACAAAGGAAAAACACATGAAATAATAACCGGAGCTATCCAATTATATAGTCATTTTATTGAAGAAGTTTTACCTTTTAGTGGATAGAGAGGCTAAATAATTTTCTTCTATCTTCATCAAGAAAGTCTTTATAAAGTTCATCAGGAATTTCAATTTTCCATGTATCATCATCTTGTGTTTCTTCGGCAGCATATCCAGCTTCTTTTACGTTAGCCAAGATTTTTCTTAAAACCGTAACAAATTCATCTTTATTCTGATTGGCAACCATAAATTTTTCCATTACCATTGAGTTTAGTAGCTAAAGATAAATGCTTTAATAAATAAATTTATTTACTGCCTCCCGAAGAGAATTAATCCTCCCAATATTGAGTTCCATTTTTATCAATGTACCTCCATATGTCATACAATTTTACTCTTGCCAAACCATTTATAAAACTCTCAGCATCTTCATAAATTAATGGTATCACTTCCTCTCCATTTTTATTTATAAAGCCGTATCTGCGTGACGGTTCACGTACAAAGTAATCTGTCTCTTTATATCGGTAACTGTTTATTTCCTTTAATACAACAGATGCCATACCTTCAGAGAAATCATTTACGTCATCGTAATTGCATGGGATAACTTCCTTACCAGTTGTATCAATGTACCCCCATTTTTTATATTCACCTGAACTATTACAGTCGCCTGAAAGTACCTTGGCATAACCCTCCCTGAAATCTCCTATAATATCGTAAATGAAAGGACTAAGGATGTTACCTTTATTGTCGAGTACTGCAATTCTTCTATCGTATTTACTCCATAAATTGACCTTTGTCAATCCAGCAGAGAAATCTGTTACACTATCGTATTCACAGGCAATTATTAAATCTCCAATGCTATTGATAAAGCCATAATTTCCTCTCAGTTCTACAGCAGCCATCCCTTCATGAAATAACCTCACAGTTTCGTAAATACAGTTTACTACAATCTTTTTATCAGGATTGCAAAACCCCCACTTACCAGCCCTATAAAACGGTATTAACTGTGTATCCATTTAATGATAAATTGTAAGACTGCCTGTTGGAAAAAGACTCACCGCCATGATCATTAGTTTTTTCATTGGTTTGTTGTTTAAGATTTTGGGAATTATTACCATTCATTCATTGCAGCAACCTGGGCATCAGTTAATTGATACTCAGTCTTCAGTTTGTTATCCAGCATAAACTGTTCATCGGTTGCCTTTTTTTTCTTTTGTTGAATTTCTTTGATTAGGTTTTTTGAAGATAGCTTTAAGACCTCTTTTACTATTTGGTTATATTGCTCATCATTTTTTTCAATAACTAGGCCAAATTCAATATTATTAACTTGGGAGTAGTCATATAAATTCATTGAAGTAATTATTGCTTGTTCCTCATTCAAATAAGATTTGGCATGTAGGTTATTGCTGTTATAAAATTTTGATTTTGGCTGTGATTTTAGCCATTTTAATTCATCAGGATTTTTGTATTGCAGTTCACTTTCTTTACAGACAAATATTATCTGGAAATAGTCATTAGTTTCTGATAGCTTTTCCTCAATTACTGCTTTTAATCTTTGGTGTATTTTTAAATAAGGTGACACTATAAAAATAAAGTCATTGGCTCCTTTTATCATTTTCTCAATGCTATATGATATTTCTGTAGTCGTAATAAACTTTGCCATAGAAACAGACTTAAAATGCAAATGTAATAAAAGTAATATCATAGGCATACGTGCCACAAAAATAAACTGTCCTTTTATGTCCCTTTGTTTCTGTGGGAAATCAAATCAGAAATAAGGAGTTACTGGTAAAATTTGGTAAGCATTTAAAACAACTTAGAGAGAGCAAAAACCTTTCCCAACAAGAGCTTGCAAACCTTTGCGATATAGAACATAGTCAAATAAGTAGGATAGAACTCGGTAAAATCAATACTACAATTTCAACATTATTTCTTATAGCTTCAAAATTAAATATAAATGTAAGTGATTTAGTCAAACTGTCATCATAATTGATCAAACTATTTTAAGTCACAACTTTTGTTTTCCTTCTTCTCATTAATCCCATTGTGGTAAATGAAAGAATTACCATTAAACTAATCCCAACATACACGATATATTTATTGAGTGTTATTGTTCCTTCTGAAGTGTTACGATCATCTGTACCTGGTTTTATTTCAGGATTAGCAGCAATTGGATTTAGCTGGGTTACTACAGAAGCAGCATTAAGTATTTCGATTGTTTTTTTAATGGAATTGCTATCCGCTCCGTAAGTTTTCAGCGTATCAAAATTCACTTTGTCTGTATAGGCCCAGACAGCATGTTGTGCAGGCATATTTTGATTAAATGTTTGCTGACAATACTTAGCAAGCTTTATCAGATTAGTATCTGCCTTACCGCCTATTGTAAATTCTTTTTCTATTGACGGTGGATGAAAATAAATCTGAGTACACATCGCATAAAATCTTGACCAATAATTACGTTTAGGAAAGAGCGGAAATTCAGCGTCACTGGTAACAAGCATTGTCTGGATTGAATCTTGTTTAGGTATTAATAAAGTACCTGCTTCCAGTTTCAATTTTACCGTACTGTCTATTGTACTTTCCAGCTCAATTGCCATGCACTTACCATAATGCATACCATCACCGATGCTTAAGACCTCATAGATTGAATAAGTATTGTAAGCGCCAATAACTTTTACTTTAACTATTCCCTTGTTGATGGCTTCTTTTATCGGAACTACAACAGGTATTTTATTAGCATTGGAATCTTTGGCAGAT
>Ga0214164_1001630_pt1 | contig 12498 bp, 18 predicted proteins | sample TroBogepilimnion_13_FD_153003 | JGI IMG/M metagenome (GOLD analysis project Ga0214164, IMG submission 153003) | Freshwater microbial communities from Trout Bog Lake, WI - Practice 03JUN2009 epilimnion v4 | ecosystem: Environmental > Aquatic > Freshwater > Lake > Epilimnion/Euphotic zone ...
GGGTTCTAGAAAGGCCATACTGTCACTGCCTTGGCCAAGATATTGATATCCACGACCTATTAGGTCGGCTTTGATGTTGCGACTGTGTGCCGAGGCTTCGGTGATGATTTCTGTAATTCGCATGTTGTATTTATGCAACACCTGATTTGTCCAGAAATGGCATTTAAGTTATAATAAGATATAGTGAAAAACAAGGAGTTGCAATGATTCGAGACTATGGAATGTTTACCCCAGAAGGCAATGCTGCGGTTCACGGCATTGTTTTACTGAGCCGTGTACACGAAGAGAGTTGGCTCTGCACTTGGCAAGCCCTAGTAAACCTTGCACGAGAACCCGGCTTTGAAGAAGCCACAGACACCATGGTTCGTGAGATAGTTTACGACGCTTGCCGATTTACAACAGATTTTTATGTCTAATTTGACACGAAATGACAATCGCAATATAATACATTTTTAACTAGGAGAAAGCAAATGGCAGTATCAGAACACCGCACCGTTAGTCCCACAGAAGCACGTAGTCGCGTTTTACGTTGTTTTAAGAATAAACGTCCAGTATTTTTATGGGGCCCTCCCGGCATCGGTAAAAGTGAACTGGTAGCAGATTTGACCGCAGAACTTGGCGGACACATGATTGACTTGCGTTTGGGTCAAATGGAGCCCACAGACATTCGTGGTATTCCATTCTTTAACAAGAACAATGAGAAAATGGATTGGGCTCCCCCAATTGACTTACCTGACGCGGAAATGGCCAGTAAGTATCCCATCGTTGTATTGTTCTTGGACGAGATGAACAGTGCGGCACCTAGCGTACAGGCAGCTGGTTATCAACTTATTCTTAACAGACGTATTGGTAAGTATGTGCTTCCAGACAATGTGGTAATTGTTGCGGCAGGTAACAGAGAATCTGACAAAGGTGTCAGCTACAGAATGCCCAGTCCCCTAGCCAATCGTTTTGTTCACTTGGAAGTCAAGTGCGATTTTGATTCATGGTTCCAATGGGCAGTTAATCACAACATTCACCAGGATGTAGTAGGTTACATTGGTTTTGCTAAACAGGCCCTGTTTGAGTTTGATCCCAAGAGCTCCAGCCGTAGTTTTGCTACTCCACGCTCATGGAGCTTTGTTAGCGACTTCTTGCAAGACGAAGATGCTAGTGATGCCGAGCTTACAGACCTAATCTCAGGTACTGTAGGTGAAGGTACTGGCATTAGTTTTATGGCACATCGTAAGGTAGCAGGTCAAATGCCCCGGCCCGAAGATGTGTTAAGCGGTAAGGTCAAAGAGCTTAAGGTAAAAGAAGTCAGTGCCATGTACAGTTTGACGATTTCTATGTGCTACGAATTGCAAGATCAGTACAAGAAGTTGGGCCGGGAAAAACTTGCCGACTGGCATGCACAGGCCGACAACTTCCTGGGCTTTATGATGGCAAACTTCAGTACAGAGTTGGTGGTTATGGGTGCACGAGTTGCGTTGACAACTTATAACTTGCCCATGGTACCGGGCAAGATGAAGAACTTTGACGAGTTCCACAAACGCTTTGGCAAGTACATTATTGCGGCATCTGGCAAGTAAAAAGAAAAAGGCCTTGAGGCCTTTTCATAATTATGAAGATAACTCAATTAGATCGCAGGCATACCGGATACGGCAGGTTCTCGCATTCGATAGAACCAGTATGCAATGTTAGGTACGGGCAAGATGAACTATTAGAAGACTTTCTAGCCTGGAGGGCCTGGTGTTGGCAAGTGTGGGGTCCGGGTATGGAATTGCGATTTGCTGTAGAGAATAGGACAAATCCACTGCCTGATGTTGCATGGGCCTGGCAAACTGAATTTCACAATACCAAGTTGTATTTTCGGAGCTTGACAGAAGCATCAGCCTTTGTGTTACAGTGGAATCAGAATTGACTAATAATGATGAATGCGTTATAATAAGTACATAAGCAACAAGGAACAGGTATGTCAGAAAACACATTAGCAGAAAAAACTAAAGTTAAAACAGTTACAGATCCCCGAGTAGATGCAAGTGCTCGAGATAAATTAGTCACTGCACGTATTGGATTATTGCTTAAGGCACCGTTCTTTGGTAACCTTGCTACACGTTTGACACTGACCAATGCAGATGACTGGTGTGGTACTGCTGCAACTGACGGCAGACGTTTCTATTACAACAGTGAATTTATAAACCGGATGCCACTCAAGCAAGTGGAGTTCTTGGTGGGTCACGAAGTGTTGCACGTGGTATACGATCATATGGGACGTAACGGCGAACGTGATCGCAAAATTGCCAACATTGCCGCAGACTTTTGTGTCAACGCCGATTTGCTAGAACAACGTATTGGTGAAAAGATTCCTGTGGGCTTGTACGACAACAAGTATGCGGGCTGGAGCATGGAAGAAGTCTATGATGACTTGATGAAAAATGCCGACAAAATGGAAATTGAACAATATATCGACAAGTTGTTAGACGAACACTTGGACGGTGATGGTGACGGTGAAGGCGAGGGCGACGGTGACGGTGAAGGTCGAGATGGCAAAGGCCGTCCCCGGTTAACTGAAGAAGAGCGTAAACAAATACGTGACGAGATCAAAGATGCAGTACTGCAAGCCGCACAGGCAGCAGGTGCAGGCAACTTGCCCGGTGGTGTTAAGCGCCTTATCAAAGATCTCACCGAGCCACAAATTTCATGGAAAGAATTACTAGAGCAACAGATCCAATCTACTATCAAAAGTGACTACACCTTTGCACGTCCTGGACGCAAATCCTGGCACATGGATGCTATCCTACCTAGTGCAAAGCCCGGAGAAACAATTGACGTAGTTATTGGTATTGATACCTCTGGTTCTATTGGGCCCGAAGACTTAAAGATCTTCTTCTCAGAAATCAAAGGTATTATGGATTCATATACTGAATACAATATCTTTGTTATGGGTTGGGATACTGCGGTTGGTGGTACCAAGGTGTTTACAAACGAAAACATGGAAGACATTACTTCATTCGATCCTGCGGGTGGTGGTGGTACTGATCCACATTGCGTTTGGAACTACTTGATTGAGAATGGAATGGAGCCTAAGAAACTTATTATGTTCACAGACTATTGCTTCTTTGATTGGCACCCAAAGGAAGTTGAAAACTATGTAGACACAGTTTGGATCATCAAAGGCAATGCCAGTGCCGAACCCGAGTTTGGCATTTGGGCACATTACGAGGAGGCAAAGAAGTAATGTATATAACTAACTACACTGGAGAAATCCAGTTGCCATACCAGCAATTCTGCTGTGTATGGCTCCAACAAACTTATCCACATTCACGCTATATAGCAAAGGAAAAACAAAATGACGCTAGACAAATTTAAAACCATAATTGGTTACGATAACCCCAAGGTACTTTATTTTATCATTGGTGTAGTATTCATGAGTGCAATGGACTCACTGGCACGTGGTGAATATACCAATGCTGCCTTGTACGGTATTATCATCGTTGTAAACATCATTGCAGATAGGACTGTATATGGCCAAAAAGCTCAATAAAGACACTCCCGAAATCAATTCTGTTGACGCAGACTTACGGGATGTGTTGGAAGATGTGACCGGAGTCAAAAAAACACCCGAGGTCATTTACCATAATGCGCCCGAAGATTTGGATGCGGCCCGCGAGCGCATCATGGAACTTGAAATGCGTTTAGGTGACTTACACCGTGCCTGCGAAATTGCTGTAGTATGCAAAGACTTTTCATTGATGGAGTCGTTCTTGGCGCCTTCAGAAGCGGCACTGGAAAAGAAAATTGTAGTTGAACATCCGCAATCAGGTCCAATGAAGATTACAATTGTCACAGACAAAAAGGAAGAAAGTGCTCAAGCATAACGAAGTCAATCCGTTATCAGTATTTGGGTTGCGTCGGGTGGATCACTGCCCGGCGCATTTTACTCGATTTGTTTTTGATGTAACCACTACAGACAAAATTATCACTGACTGGATATACGAAAACTTAACCGGTAGATTCTATTACGGTGACATGTATTTTGTACACGAGAGCAATGGCAAGGTGGGCATGCACAAGTGTGCCGCATTTGAAATCGCAGGTGAAGCCAGTTACTTTGCTCTGCAACTGGACACAATCAATAAGCACGCCTCCTGGTAAAAAAATTTTTCCGTTCGGACTACAGGTGTTAAATAAAAGTAGTTATTAACGGAGAATTATAATGGCTAATGAAAATACCCAGGACGTTCCTGCAACTGTTACAGAAACCCCACCCCCGAGTTTACAACTTCAAGACCTAGTTGTATTGCTACAAACCCTACAAGTGACAGCTCAACGCGGTGCAATACGTGCCGACGAGATGGCCACTGTGGGCGGAGTTTATGATAGATTGTTTGCTTTCTTAGAAGCACAGGGTGTAATTACACGCCCGGCCGCTGACCCCACACCCGAGGAGGGCGCAAATGCTTAAGCACATCGGAAAACACGGCGATAAAAAGATCGTGTTAGTATTTAGACAAGTCCCCGGTGATGATCACATGTGTTTGGTGTTGTATAGCGACATGTTGCCACAATTGGTTCATGACGAAACCATGAAGTGTTTGGAAAGCGCAGTAGGACAAAATTCAAAAGAATTGGCCGATGCCATGCATCGTCATACTATGAGTAATGGACAAAATCTATTAGAGACTTGTCACAAGAGCGGTTACTTGAAAAAGGTCAATACCAATCAAGTTATAATTACTCCCAATGCCAAATCAAGTGTGCGTTTAGATGAGTTAAACACCATCTTAAACGAGATGGACAAAGGTGAGGAAGCCATCAAGAAAATGGCCGACTTGGACAAAAATGCTGGCATGAGCAACAAACGTCGCGAGCCAAAAGAAGTAGGTGCTAATCCTGCAAGTCGTACTGCCCAAGTGGAAACCACTGGCGTTGCAATAACCGATGTGTTGACCGATGATCAATTGGCCTCGCAACGTGTAGCGCAAGCTGCCAAAATGAAGTTGGATGCACAGGCATTACTAGCAGAAGCTGCGAGACTAGAAACTGAAGCAGCAACATTATCACCCACCAAGACCGATGGCACAACAAAACCCAAAAAGACCGTCCGCAAAAAACAAACGGCATAAGCTAACTATATCTCATAAGGATAAATGGAAACAGATACTGCGAGAAGTTGAAAAACTTGAAGCTCCAGTATCTGTTGTTCAAACTATTTCAGTGAACCTAGTGGATGGCACCATTGTAGAAATTGATGTTGAACAATTGCTACTTGAAGGCATGTCCGAGACTGACCTAGAGCGGGAAATAAATGAGAAACTGCATGATTTGGACAATATAATCAGCAACGTTGATTTTTTTATCAACATTGACCATGTGGCCAAAACAGTTCAACCCATCACTGACAGTTTGCTTAAGAATTTATGATCTCGGGTAACTTTGGACTTTTATTACCAATATCGGGAATGTGTGCCACCATGCATTTTAACTTTGACTATGCAACGTCCAATGTGCTACGACCCAACGACAATTTACGAATCTATCACGATGCCGAAGAGTATATCAATGCCTCGCACGACTATAAAATAGCTGTGTTTGACAACTGGATTGACGGGGTCGGCCCGCAAGTGACACAGGACACTTTTGACCGGCAACAACGTGTTAAAAATGCCAGTAACCATGTCATACATCATGCAGGTGATTTTCAAATTGCACATTTAAACTATATACTTGAATCAATAAAACAAGAAAAAAACATAACATTTAGTTCAAGTGCTGTAATACACGAGCCACTGGGTTTGCCGTATGTTACTTCTGTGATATGGTTTCCTACTACCGTTGACTTGTATGTCAAATTTTATAAAGGCAAACTGCAACAACTGACCCCGTTTGTGCCCAAGCCCTACTACTTTGATTACTTGCCGGGATCGGTCAAGCACCATAGAATCATAATTGCCGATTACGTAACCAATCATTTGTCAGACAAAGTGTTCATGAGTCCGTTTTTTGAACCCGGTCGAATCAGAACACCCGAAGAAATAGAAAAATTTTGGGAAGAAGGTATGGAACAATTTGATTTTAATTCGTCAAGTACTGCACAGTACAACGGATTTGGTCCACTGGCTAGTCATATCATTCCCATCAAGATATACAATAAAACTTGTTACAGTATCGTGGCCGAAACCACTATTTACAATCCATATTCGTTTTATACAGAAAAATTAGCAAAACCAATTTTGGCCAGTAGACTTTTTGTAGTGTTTGCCGGACAACACTATTTAAAGGGACTGAAACAGATGGGGTTTAAAACGTTTGATGGCATCATTGACGAAAGTTATGATGAAATTGAAAACAACGAAGCTCGTTGGGCAGCAGCACTCGAGCAGGTAAACTGGTTGTGCAATCAACCGCAAAACGAGATACTAGAGAAAATTATTCCGATAGTGACTCACAACTATAGACAGATGTTAAATTACAATTGGCAACGTCCAATTGAATATTTGATTGAAGATCTATTTATAAAATCAAAATTTAATAAACTATGATAAATGCAATTTTTGCCGCAGATCAATTTGGCGGTATCGGCTTCCAAGGCACTTTGCCCTGGCCCCATAACTCCACTGACTTACAACATTTCCAACAACTCACCAAAGGTGGTATCGTTGTCATGGGACGTCGCACATATGACGATCCCAAAATGCCCAAGCCACTCAAAGATAGAACCGTGTATGTTGTGAGTCATCGAATGATTGCAGATAGTGTGCATCAAATACGTGGCGATATTGCCAGCGAGGTACTGAAAATAGAACAAGCCAATCCCGAACGAACCATCTGGGTCATTGGTGGTGCTGAGATATTGGAAAAGTGTGAGAGCATATTTGATCAAATACATCTCACACACATCAAGGGTGCATATCGCAGCGACACCAAAGTAAACCTCAAGGCACTGTTATCGGGTAGGTTAATGCGTCAAGCCAGTGCCGGACCCGAGGACAACTGCACATTTGTGGTATATGAAAGTATCTTTAGAAGACAAAAATGATACATGCCTTTGGCGACAGTTTTGTTGTTGGTGACCAAGACGATTACATTGACGACAAGAATACCGATCCCGATTCGGCGCCAACCCACAACATGCCAGAAGCAACAAGAACTGAGTATCTTAAATACAATGTGAGTTTTGCTGCGCTGATTGCCAAGCAGTTAGACACCAAGTTAAAAAATCACGCAGTGCGCGGAACTGGAAATTTTCCGCAGTTGGATTTGTTGTTTGATCAATTGAATAATAAAGAAATTACATCAAACGATGTGGTGTTGTTTGGCATCACTACCGGAATTCGAGATCGAGCCGGACTATTGGATTACAACAACTTGCACAAGTCATTGTCAGTACTGCACCTAGGTAACTGGGCAGAAATTGATGCCATTCCCAAAACAGATCAATTTTATGTGTTAAGCATATTGTCACAGTTAAGCCTAATGTTTAACGTTAGAATCATTAAATTTAATTTGTTTACACGTGCACTGGATTACAAGTTTGATGACTACTTGACGGGCACCTTGGTGGATATTTTAAATGATACTTATGCCCAAGGTATCACACACCCCTATCATGACCAATTAAAAATACCTGCGGGATATCAAGAGCTATATACATATAAAAAGCATCCCAGCATTGCTGGACATAAAAAAATAGCCCGTTGGTTTTTAGACAACATCAAGTTCAATGAATAACTGTTTAGAATATGACGTATCAGAAACCGGATTAGGTACACTTATTTGTTTGGTGTCAACATTTTTGCACAGTGATTGTCAAATAGTAATAAACACCAATCAAGCTCGTAGTCCGCTTTTCGAACTCAAAAAGATTTTCAATATCGCCGACTCACGGTTAATAATTAATTTTGTTCCGGTATTGTCGGACGATATCATTATGTCGGCATCACATCAATTGATGGTGTCGGACATTGTAAAAATATTTGCACCTTATTTTGAATCAACTGAAGTCTCGGTATTGGGTCATCAGTATTCTTTGGGTAAACAAAATAAACCCTGTGTTGCATTGTTGTGTTATAATAACTACAAGTCGCTGGTGAACTTTGATGCAACAAAAAACACCTACCCTGATAATAGATATCATGCATTGCAGGACTATGCTCGTGTGTTTGAGTTGATCAAGAGTGCTGGTTATGAAGTGATCACATTGGATAGCGTGGATATTGCACTAGAACAAAAAGTGTACATGCTGAATGAACTATGCGATGCTGTTATTGGCTACGAGGGCGGATTGTGTCATTTGGCTCATTTGTTAAAGATACCCACCATCATGTTGCCCTATCGATATCCACTCGGCGAGTTTCGCAGTGTTTGGAATCCCTATCTTAATTTGCTACACTTAGATAAACGTACTTATTTTGTTGACTCAATGAGCGAGATAGATGCGTGGACTCCTAAAGTTTTAAGACAGTTGATAGCAAATTTGTACTTGGAGAATGGTAATAACTTATTTTTATCACAGGAGTTGGAGATTGAGTTTGCCGATAATTTTCAAACAGTGTCAATTTACGGTGCAAGTCTTAACAAACGCGAAGTAAGTAGCATACCAATAACACAATTTGAATACAATTTTTATCGCAATCACATCACACAATTAAAAATGTTTGATGACATAACGCCAAAATTTTTTAAACAAACAACATGAAACAATACATAGATGCATTAAGACAAGTACTTGAACAAGGAGTCAAACACCAAGACCGAACTGGTACTGGCACAATCAGTCTATTTGGACTACAACAACGCTACAATCTAAGGTCGAGCTTTCCGGCAGTGACTACAAAACGACTAGCCTGGAAGAGTGTTGTGAGCGAACTGCTTTGGTTCATTGAAGGTTCCGGGGACGAACAACGCCTACGGGAAATCTTGCATGGGGATAGAAACTCTCCAAAAGACACCATCTGGACTGCCAATGCTCAAGCACCCTATTGGACGCCCAGTGCCGAATTTGCAGGCGATCTCGGCAGAGTGTACGGAGTACAGTGGCGTCACTGGCGTACCCCCGAACGTAGCTGGGGCAATGACAACGGTATACCCCGTGTTACTAATGTAGAAGTAGATCAACTTGCCAACTTAATTAACGATATTAAAACAAACCCATACAGTCGCAGACACATACTCACTGCATGGAATCCGGGCGAACTTGATGACATGGCCCTACCACCCTGTCACGTGTTGGCTCAGTTTAGTGTAAGACATGTACAGGATGGTCCTGATGAACTCAGTTGCCAGATGTACCAACGGAGTTGTGATATGTTTTTAGGGGTTCCATTTAATGTGGCAAGCTATAGCTTGTTAACGCATATGATCGCTCAAGTGTGCGATCTTGCCGTAGGAGAGTTTGTTCACGTTCTCGGCGACGCTCACATCTACCTTAATCACATTGAGCAGGTAAATGAACAATTGAAACGTGAACCCTTACCTGCGCCACAACTATGGCTCAATCCCGATGTCCGAGACATAGACAAGTTTACTATGGCGGATATAAAATTAGTCGACTATCAATCACATGCGGCCATTGAAGCGGAGATGGCAGTTTGAAATATGAACAAATTTTGGCTCTTGGCGACAGCACTACTGCAGGTTGCGAATTAATAAAAGATTCAATTGATTGGGATTCTACAAAATTATTAAGTTTTCCCAATACCCTAGCAAAAAAATTAAATATACCTTGTATTAATCTTGCCTGGCCAGGTGGAAGTAATGACAGAAGTTTAAGACTGTTACCCGAAGCTTTATTAAGGTATCCAAATAGTTTGGTATTATTTACATATACTAGTTTTGACCGTACAGAATTTTTCACCACGGATGAATCTTTGCCACAAGTTAAAACGGAAGGTTACACAGCACTAGGTATTAATTGGGCCATAGTACCAACAATTCCAAAACATAAAGAATTAAATAAGTTATATTTAAAACATTTTTTTGAAGAAACTGTGTTACACAATAGGTACAAATCCTACAATATGATGATAACAGTAGACTTATTGTGTAAAACTTTTTCTAAAAACTATCTGCAAATTTTTTTATATGATGATTTAATACATGCTCCAACTTATCAAAAATCTGTATACAAAGCCATAGATCAGTCACATGTATACAAATTTGATTTTGCAAATGATAATATTACATGGCGACTAAACAACAATGGCTTTGGTAGTTTGGCGCATTGGGCCAAAAGTAAAAAATATTCTTTTTGTCCTGGCGGACACATCGGACAACAAGCACATGACAGTTTTGCAATGGAGTTGTATAATATAGTATGAGATATCTTGTAACCGGCGGTGCCGGCTTTATTGGACACAATGTAGTTAGATACTTGGAACAAATGGGACATGAATGTATTATATTGGACTCAATCACTGACTATGGATTTGTTGATCCAGAGGAATTGGCCTATTTAAAACACGAGCGCAAACAACGCATACATGCAACTATACATCACATTGACCTGCGCGAACATGCGGCAGTAAAAAGCATGATGGGCAGTTTTGCATTTAGCGGGGTGATACACCTTGCCAGTTTCCCTAGACAAAAGGTATTTGCCCGTAATCCCATATGGGGTGCTGACGTAATGGGCACTGGCTTGATCAATCTACTGGAATTGACTCAAGCCTACAAGATACCTAAATTTGTGTATGTTAGTTCGAGCATGGTTTATGGCAACTTTCGTGACGGTGTCGGGGAAGATACGGAATGTCATCCGGCCGGACAATACGGTATCATGAAATACATGGGCGAACGACTGGTTGAGGATTATGCCAGCCGTGGTGCTTTTGATTATGCAATTGTTCGTCCCAGTGCTGTTTATGGCGAGCTGGATGTTGAAGATCGAGTAGTATCTAAATTCATGTTGGCAGCAATGCGTGACCAAACCATCACAGTGCGTGGAGCCAACGAGTCACTGGACTTTACACACGTGGATGATGTTGCACAGGGCATAGCACTGGCCACCGTCAAACCAGAAGCCAATGGTAATACGTACAACATGACACGTTCGGCCAGTAAACAAATTACGTTATTGGATGCTGCTGCGTTATGCATCAAGATTGTGGGCAAGGGCAAAATTGACATACAAGACAAAGATCCGCATTTTCCCAGCCGTGGCAGATTGAACATAGACAAGGCTCGACTTGAACTTGGATATGATCCCAAGATAAATGTCAAAGAAGGATTTAAACGTTATCACAAATGGTTTCGAGAGAGTGCATATTGGCAACAAAAACTATAAAGATGTATGGCGTTGATCGCCAATACCAAAACTTAAAACGAGAAGTACTGGATATAACCGATACAGTATTAAGCACTGGACGAGTTTTGGATGGCGAGTATACTATTAAATTTGAGTTAGCCATGGCTAATCGATTAAATCGCAGGTATGCAGTCTGTGTAAACAGTGCCACTACCGGATTGGTTTTTGCATTAAATTCGTTAGTTTCCAGCGAAAAACCCGGTCTTTTAATACCTGCAGTTAGCTATATTGCCACCATCAATGTTGCGACACTATCTAAGTACACTAATCTACAAATCTGTGACATAGACAGTAGTGGCTTAATAGATTTGGGTAAAACCAGTCATGCATTGGGATCTGATATCAATACTGTTATGTATGCCAACTTGTTTGGTAATACCGTAGATTGGGATAGATTTAAAATAATGACCGAGTTTTTTGGCAGTGAACGAGTTAGAGTCATTGAAGATGCGGCACAGAGTTTTGGGGCAAGTTTCAATGGTGTGCCCAGTGGTAAGATGGGCGATGTCAGTGTGCTCAGTTTTGATCCCACAAAAAATCTCAATAACTTTGGCAGTGGGGGTATGGTACTGACTGATAATGTGGGAGTATACGAGGTAGTTAAGAATTTGCGCGATAATGGCAAACATACCGGACATGAAATGCCGGGCATTAATAGCAAAATGAGTGAAGTGGATTGTGCCGTTATGGCCATGAAACTCAAGCACTTTGATAAATGGCAAGCACGTCGTACTGAAATTGCCGAATACTACACACGAGAACTACAGGAATATGTGGAAGTTCCTACCACTACACCAGGCACAGTTCCGGCTTGGAGCAAGTATGTGGTCCGTGTGCCCAATAGGATAATGTTAAAGAAACATTTAGACTACAATGATATTGAGAGTAAAATGACCTATACTCGTACATTGTACGAGGAATTTGTAGGTAGGAGTTATGCTCCCGACGGGACTAATTGGGAAGCAGAAAAGTTTACTCGGGAATGTTTATCGTTGCCGATCTATCCCGAGCTCTATGACAGTGAAGTTGAGCGGATAGTAAAAACTATTCGGGAGTATTTCCGTTAATGGCTTGTAGCAGTGCTCGAGCCACAACACGGTCTTTTTCCTTTTCTTCTTCAGGCAATTGTGCATATTCTTGTTTCATTAAGTTGGCACGTTGTTGTAGTTTGGCTTCAAGTTTACCGGCTTGACGTAGTTTTTCTGTGTCAC
>Ga0214164_1001633_pt1 | contig 12496 bp, 15 predicted proteins | sample TroBogepilimnion_13_FD_153003 | JGI IMG/M metagenome (GOLD analysis project Ga0214164, IMG submission 153003) | Freshwater microbial communities from Trout Bog Lake, WI - Practice 03JUN2009 epilimnion v4 | ecosystem: Environmental > Aquatic > Freshwater > Lake > Epilimnion/Euphotic zone ...
TGCACTTATTCTGGTGCCCCGAGTGGGGGTCGAACCCACACTTGGAGGATTTTAAGTCCTCTGCCTCTGCCATTGGGCTATCGGGGCGCTGTATTCGTAAAACGTGATGCCAGAGTCTACTAGGCATCAAATGGCAGCTAAACCAGTGGAAAAGTAAAGTACACGTATGACTCTTGCATTTGTAACCGGTGGATCACGTGGCTTAGGGCTAGAAACCGCCAGAGCGCTACGGAGAAATGGAGCAGATGTTCTTCTTTTTGCTACAGACCGTACAAAACTAGAAATTGTCGCCGAGGAAATTGGGGCATATTTTAAGGTTATAGATTTTCTTGACCTACAGAATTCAAAAATGGTTTTGGAAGAAGCGATTGCGGAATATGGAGTTCCTGACACCTTAATTCTTGCTCATGGAGTGATGAGTGAAAAGATGTCCAAGACGATGCGAACAAGTATTGAAGAGTGGAGACGGGTCCTGAGCATCAATTTAGATTCAGTCTTTCTTTCTCTCAATATCCTTGGGCCAGGTATGGTTGAAAGGCGAAGTGGTCGCATCATTGTGTATTCAGCATGCCTAGGCAGAATGTCAGGACCCGGCAACGCTGGTGGTTTAGCACCATATCGAATCTCTAAAGCTGGCGTGAATGCCCTTGTGAGAAATTTTGCACATGAAACTGGATTGGGATCTCGCGGAATCTTGGTTGATGCAGTCTGCCCTAACCACACACGCACCGATATGGGTGGTCCAGATGCTCCGAGGAGCGTTGAGGAGGGCGCAGAAACAGCAATTTGGTTGGCCAGTCGAAACTTTGATACAGCGAAAGACCTCACGGGTGTTCTGTGGGAAGACCATAATATTATTCCTTGGTAAATAAAGCTTTACTATCCAATGTTGATGTTGCGATCATATGTGGAACGGTAAGCGCCCACACAACTACCAAAAGCGACCAGAAGAGTGAAGAAGTTAGACCATGATGTTCGAAGAGCGCTAAAAATATTGCAACTAGAACAGTCCCGCCTAGTGCTGGTAGACCAGGTTTAACAGCCGATAGAAAAGAACCCCTTATATCCCCCGCTGATAATGCTGCTTGTGATTTTGGCAGGAGCGAAGTTAGCCGAGCCGTATGTCGGGTCGCATGCCAGCACCCAAAATAAAATGAGAATGCAACAAGTGGTGGTGTAAAAAAAGCAAGCGCAGCAAGTAGCAGAAGGTCTATCACATTCTTAAACTTCCTATTTATTGTCAGCACAACTATTGCAAATATCGCCAAGCCAGCAACTGCTGCCTTAAGATCTTGCGCATAGTGTCCCGCCCAATTAACCAACTTTGGATTTACCCGATTTAAGGCGCTAGAACTCTTCCGCTGGACTAATGGGATAACCACTGGCAAAGTTCCTGCAGGCAGGGCATAAATAGCTTTGAGTATGAATGGTGACGATTTACTTCCGCATAATTGATCACTTTCGGCAATGAAGGCTGCATCACCAAACCCAAAGTGCACAGCGCTCATCCATACAACGACTTCGAACCCGATGACATTCCATTTTAAGATCGCTAGAACGGCAATTACAGCGATAGCAACATAGCCCGCAATAAATGTTACAAACCTGCCACGGCTACTACGCGGGATCGTAGTCAGATGATCGACCGCGCCGTGCGGTATCCCGACCATAAGGGCAAAGACAGATAGGAATACCTGCCAAGTCAGATTGTTGCTACCAATAATCGTCCGAAAAAGGATGCTAGAAACAACGGCAAGGAAGATAGCCAAATTTGAAAATAACCGAACTCTTAAAAATAACCGATTCGACACCAAACTCATGGTTCAATTCTAGACAACCAGGCGAATAATGGAAGAATGAACCCGTGAACAAGTGGGGCTATATCGCGATGTTGGCATTTACCGTCGTGGGTTCATTCTGGTTAGAGATTGCGCTCAAAGTTGGAGTGCTTAGACGCATTAAAAGGCTAGCCCTTTCAATTCTCCCCGTTGCACTTGTATTTCTTAGTTGGGATGCTTACGCGATTTCTCACAGACATTGGCAATTTGATGAACACCAAATGCTGGGAGTAGTTGGTCCATTTCATATTCCACTTGAAGAATATCTATTCTTCATCATTGTTCCGATCGCAGCCATCATGACCCTTGAAGGTGTCAGGCAAGTCAAGAAACACTGGCCGGTGGGCGATGAGCTATAGCAATATCGCTGTCACATCCATGTTATTTGCAGTTTTTTTTGACTTATTTATTGTGCGCACTCAGCTGTTAACCAAATCTATATTCTGGACTTCATATGCAATTATATTTCCGATGCAACTCATTACAAATTGGTGGCTGACTTCTCGTTACATCGTGATGTACAACCCAAACACCATTATTGGGCGAAGGCTGGCTGGTGCACCGATTGAGGATATTCTTTTTGGTTTTTCATTAATTTTAGCCACTATGTCAATGTGGGTCTATATCGGAAAACGCCTGAACCGCAAGTAAATTTAATTTATAAAGGAATATCCAACAAGTAAGAAAACAATAATCCCAACTAACATTCTATTATTTCTTGACTCCAAATACTTCTGCGTTGGTTTGAGAAAAGTAGCCAAGAGAAGAAGCGCGCCCGGCACGACAATACTAAGGCTATGCGCAACCACGTTATGGTGCCCGGTTTGGTAGCGCATATTTATAAAGCCCAGGGCAATAAGTAAATATCCGCCAAATCGTAGGTTTGTCATCTCTTCATCCTAACTCATTCTTGATTAAAAAAATAAGAGAGGCACCAATAATTGGCGCCTCTCTTATCACTCTTATCAAGAGATTTAATTAGTTGTAACTAATTAATGATCGTCCTTCATGCCTTCGGCAACAGACTTCATCTTTGCAATCTTGTAGATTGTTAGACCAAATACGCACTTAGCAAGTACGTCTGCAACTGTGTAACCAATCTGACGATCAGTAAAGAGGTTTGCCATCTGACTCATCGATGGATTCTTTACCAAGATTGGGATCAAGTAAGAGATTGGGTATACACCCCATGTTGCGATTAAGAGCAAGCGCAAACGGCTTACCGTTGCTGCAACACCTTCTGGCTGACGATCCAATGACTTTGTGAGCTCGACGAACAATACATAGAGAATGTAAAGGAATGGAATCGTTGAAAGGATACCGAAAATAACCTTGGTTCCATTGTTTGATGAAATTTCACCTGGGTAGCCCAAGATGATCATCGCTGCTGATGCTGGCACCAGGCGATAGATCAATGACTGAGAAGCTGCCTTGGCAAGACCAAGAACTGCAATAACTTCTACCAGAAGAAGTGGGACGGTTAGGATCCAGTCAACATAACGATAAGCCTCATTGAAAGACCCTTGTGACGTTCCGATATGAACTGCATTCTTCATTGAAGAATCATTGAATGAGTTGAAAATACGGAAATAGTGATATCCCGCAATAAATGTAACCATCGATGACATAACAAGCGCTGCGCGATACTTAGGAAGGACGCGTGATTGCGCAACCAATGTGTATACGGTGCAAGCTAGCATCGAGATTAGCCCAAAGGAGAATACGTTATAAAGCGAACTCCATTGGTTATTAGAGAGTTGTAGCATTTAGTAATGCCTCCGTGAGTTTAAGGTCCAACCGCAGTGTTGCGACCGGGCTCATGAGCAAAGACTTAGGCGAGGATTCCCCGTTCTTTGCCATTCTGAACAAGATAATTCTCAACCAAAACTCAGGATTTCGCGAGGCGAAATTCGGGAAAATTTCAAAAAAACCAGCTTTTTTTTCGCCCGTTATCGTTAATTTCACCCGGTTTTACCCTATTTTCTTCTCACTCCACGCAAGGATTTCTTCAGCGCTTTTCTCCGGGCTTGGCCCGCTTTATCCTTTTTAGTGGGGAAAGCCCATCGCAAAATAAAGATGAAAACAGGAAATACTAAAAATCCTGCGAATCCCTTTAAGAACAAGAGATTATTTATTCCGCCTAGCATTGGCTAGCGATAAAGGTAGATCCAAAGTACAACAAGATTGAAGAGTGGTAGCACTATGTAAGCAATGTTTGCAGCAAAAATGCTTGAACCTGATTTCTTCAAATTTTCGCCGAGAATAGAAAGTCCTTTTAACTCTTTGAGCGCATCTATTACCCATTGGGCGTCACGATTCGCTCCCAAGATGGAAATTGCAGAAAAAATTCCACTTGTGAGAACAAGCCCCATTGCGAATAAGCGCAGCCCTGTTGGCGTTGACTTATCTAAATGTCCGGTAGCACCAAGAGCAAGAATTACTGCCAAGAAAAGTGTCGGGGCGAGTTGTGCTTTAACCCTGACCGCGCGTAGCTCGTTCCAATTGCGGATTAATTCTTTTTCTGTCATAACGAAAATGGTATCACTGGGTAATAGGAGATATAAAGAATCGCCTCGCCGACATCCATTTTAAGATTGGATCGAAGTCACTCATGTAACTTTCACGTTAGTCGTTGATATTTTTTCATACTGCCGAGTAGCGGTCAGATCACGCAATCTGGCAAAACCATTCCAGATCTCGACATAGCTCGTTGGGAGTGGAGAAATAGCTACCCGAATCGAATTGGGCTCACGGTAATCCGGGATTACGTTAGCAAATAGGCGTAAAGCAATAGAAATTCGCTTAGCTTCTGGGTGTATCAGGGATATGTGCCCACCGCGCTCCTCGGGATTCCTAGAAGTGTTAAGAACAAATCCAAGGTCTTTTAGCCAGGCGTCGTATAAACCAATCATCATCTCGGTCCCGATTACACATTTTCTTTCGATTTCGTCAATGCTGGCCTTTTCGATCATTTCAAAGGCAGTGTTTATACACCGCAAGCCAAGTATGGATGGGCTAGCGATTTGAAATCCACGCATCCCGTCGTTCTTCTCAAACACTTCGCCCATAGCAAATTGATCTCGTTGAGCGAACCAGCCTTGGATCGGTACTCGCAACTCCTTTTGAATCCGATGGGAAACATAAAGCCATGCTGGCGCACCTGGGCCAGAATTCCCGTACTTATAAGTGCAACCCACTACCAAGTCTGCACCATATTTATCAAGATTGAGATTAATTGCACCGACTGCATGACTGGCATCCCAAATCGTCAGGGCGCCATAGCCCCGAGCAAAGTCAGTAATTGCCTTGATGTCATTGCGAGCGCCAGAACGATATTGAATGACTTCAAAGGTCACAAATGCAACATCTTCAGACATGTACCGCTCAAGAAGTTCCGGCGTAATGCGTTCGTGATTGGCGGTGTTAGGTGACTCGTTATCAATTTCGATCAACTTTAAATTATGCCTCTTTGCAAAGCCTTGCAATATGTACCGATCTGTCGGGAAGTTAGCCTTGTCGGTAATAATTGTTTTTCGCCCAGGTCTTGCAGCAAGCGCGGCGCCAGCTAATTGATAGAAATTAACGGATGTAGTGTCACAAGCTAAGACTTGCCCCGCCGCTGCCCCCAATGCGGCTCGACCAATTAAATCACCCGTTGTTTCGGCCTCATCAATCCAGTCGGCCCAACCATTAACGACCTTTGAACCCCACTCCTGCAAGAAATCATTGACAACTTCCACAGTGCGGATAGGAAGTCGACCCAATGAATTCCCATCTAAATAGCACAAATCTGGATCTTCATTAATGAAAAGCTCTCGAAATTTAGCTAGTGGATCCTTACCATCCAGATCTTGGGCAAACTGGAGATCGGTAACATTCATCCGAGCACTCTAATACTGACTGTCCAGGCTCGGCACTCCCATGGGTTTGCCCATCTGATGGCGGAGGTGGGCTTACAAATGAGAAGCACGCGAGTAAGATGCAGTCCGTACCTTTCAGGATGGTGCGCAAGTAAACCTATAGATCGTCCTCGTCACGTTAGGCCTAGGAGATAAATATATGAAGTCCACCAAGAAAATTGCTTTAGCGGCAAGCGTTATGGCCGTTGCACTCACCTTCGCTCAGACTCCATCGTTTGCAGTTGGATCAGCTGCTGCTGCGCAGCTCCCTGCAAGTGTTAAAAAATCCGGAGTTCTCACGGTGGGTGTCGATACAACTTATGCTCCGAATGAATCATTAGATAAGAATGGCAAGGCAATCGGATGGGAGATCAATCTTTTCAATGCGATCGCTGCCGATCTTGGAGTTAAGGCAAACTATGTCAGCGCTAACTTTGACACAATCATCCCTGCGATCAAGGGTGGAAAGTATGACGTCGGCGTCTCTTCCTTCACTGATACCAAGGTGCGCGAAGCACAAGTAGATTTTGCTAATTACTTTGTCGCTGGAATCCAATGGGCATCGGCGGCAGGCAAGAAGGTCGTTGACCCAAATAATGCTTGTGGTCTTACTGTCGGAGTTCAGACCGGCACCACAGAAGTTGATGATGTAAAGGCTAAATCTGCTGACTGTGTAAAAGCAGGGAAGAAGCCAATCACCGTTCTCTCCTTCGATGACCAACACCTAGTAAATAACTCAGTTTCACTTGGTCGCGCACAAGCTCTTACCGCTGATTCACCAATCACTGAGGATGCCGTTGCACATAGCGGCGGAAAGCTTCAGCTTGCTGGTGCTATCTACGGAAATGCGCCATATGGAATTGCAACAGCCAAGGGTTCGACTTTGGTCAAGGCAATCTCACTGGCACTTCAAGACATTTACAAAAATGGAATTTACGGAAAGGTCCTTGCTAAAGCAGGCGTAACTCCAGGTGCTATTAAGTCCTTCACGATTAATGGCGCAACCAGCTAAAACCTCAATTAAGGCAGTGCCGCTGCGCCATCCATTCCGGTGGGCAGCGGCACTGTATTTTGTGGTGCTTGCAGCGGCTTTCCTGCTGGATGCATTCCATCGCAGCGCTTATGACTGGAAATCCTTTCGAAAATACATCTTTGAAGCCCGCGTATTTAAAGCTGCAGGAGTCACGCTCTCGCTCACTATTATTTCGATGTTCCTTGCCATTCTTTTAGGAATCGTGCTGGCTGTTATGCGCCGCTCCCCTAACCCCGTATTTCGCAACGTCTCTTGGGTCTTTATCTGGATCTTCCGGGGTACCCCGGTTTATGTGCAACTGGTGTTCTGGGGACTTCTCTCCACTATCTACCATTCTTTCTTTATTGGAATTCCAGACATCCATTTCGGCCATTTTTATCTTGGCGTCCACTTTCCCATTAGCCAGACCGCATCCCTTTACTGGCTCGCGATTATTGGACTTTCTCTCAACGAAGCTGCTTATATGGCCGAGATCGTGCGTGCCGGCCTTCTATCGGTCGACACCGGCCAAGAAGAGGCTGCAGAGTCGCTCGGCATGAGTTGGTGGACGACGATGAGATTTATAGTCATCCCCCAAGCGATGCGAATCATTATCCCCCCTACGGGTAATGAAATTATTTCAATGTTGAAGACTACCTCGCTGGTGACGGCGGTTCCGCTAGTAACAGACCTTTATGCACGCACCCGTAATATTTCAGACGAAATCTATAATCCGATTCCATTACTGATGGTTGCTTGCACGTGGTATTTATTCTTCACAACCATCTTGATGTTCGTTCAATATTTTGTTGAAAAACGCTTTGCCCGTGGACATAGTCCACTATCTGGGGTTCAATCATGACTAACAGCCCAATGGTCAGCGCAGTCGAAATCCATAAATCTTTTGGTTCAAATGAGGTCCTAAAAGGAATCAACCTGGAAGTTAATAAGGGTGAAGTACTGTGTCTGATTGGTCCATCGGGTTCTGGAAAATCTACATTCTTGCGATGTATCAACCACTTAGAGAAAATCGACTCGGGTCGCTTGAGTGTGGACGGTGCGATCATTGGCTACCGCGAGCACAACGGCAAGTTATACGAACTTAAGCCTTCGGAAGCAGCAAAGCAACGAAGTGGAATCGGAATGGTCTTCCAGAGATTCAATTTATTCCCACATATGACAGCTCTGGATAACGTGACCTCGGGAATGATTCGAGTTCAATCTATTGATAAAGACACTGCAACCAAAGAGGGCATGGCCCTTCTGGACCGAGTTGGCCTTTCAGAGAAGGCAAATCATTACCCTGCCCATCTTTCTGGCGGGCAACAGCAGCGCGTAGCCATCGCTCGCGCATTGGCAATGAAGCCAAAATTGATGCTCTTTGACGAACCAACTTCTGCATTAGACCCCGAACTGGTTGGCGAAGTTTTGGATGTAATGAAGGGTCTGGCGCAATCAGGAATGACGATGCTTGTGGTTACCCACGAAATGGGATTTGCTAAAGAAGTTGCGGACTCGGTTATTTTTATGGATAACGGAGTGGTCGTTGAGTCCGGAAAACCATCAGATGTTTTAAACAACCCTCAGCACGAGCGAACAAAGAATTTTCTCTCCAAAGTTATTTAGTAATTTTTGCTTACAAAACTCTGTGTACTTTGTGGTTGGCAGCTTGAGCAACTGGACGAATCACAAGTGAATCAATGTTTACATGGCCGGGCAACATGACAGTCCAACGAACTGCTTCTGCAACGTCCTCTGCAACCAATGGCTCGGCTACACCCTTATAAACTGCTTCTGCTTTTTCTATGTCACCGCCAAATCGAACCTTCGCAAATTCATCAGTCTTAACCATGCCAGGAGCAATTTCAATAATCCTGATTGGTAAACCATTAAGCTCTAGGCGCATGGTCCGTGCCAGCGATACTTCCGCGCTCTTTGCCGCAACATAGCTGCCACCATATTCATACGCCGCGTAGCCGGCTGTAGAGGAAATTAATACAATGGTGCCACGGCCACTCACTTTAAGCGCTGGCAAAAGTGCGCGAACCATTCTGACGGTTCCAAGTACGTTGACGTCATAACTCTTTCGCCATACTTCGACATCAGCATTTTCTACTGATTGTGAGTCAAAGGCCCCACCTGCATTATTAATGAGAACACTTATATTCTTACCTGCCACTTGAGAAACAAAATCACTGACTGATTTTTCATCGGTGACATCCAGAAAATACGGCTCAATATTTGCGTGATTCTTTGCCAACTCTTCAAGTCGATCCAATCGACGTGCGGCGGCAATCACGGTGAAGCCATTATTAGCCAATGCCACAGCCGTAGCTGCGCCGATTCCACTGCTAGCCCCTGTTACAACGGCATACGACTTAGTCACGTTATATATTCCTTATCTACCTGATAATAAGTACTTAAATGCCGAACGGCACCGAGGCGCGTCCGGTGACGCCAGGTTGTAGAGCATAAGTCATTCCAGCCTGTGGGTGATCATCCTTTAGGCCATTATCCCCTTGAGAAGTGGTGATAATCAAAGTCTTGAGATCTGCACCAGCAAAGGCACAGCTTGTAATAAATTTATTTGGAAATGTAATTACTTCAGTCACATTGAAATTTGAGTCAATCCTGCGAACGCAAGCGCCATTCCACATCGCAACCCAGAATCCGCCTTCGCTATCCATGGTCATCCCATCTGGATATTCTTCCTTATCCGCTTCGATAGCCCACACCGTCCGGCGATTGGAAATTGATCCACCTGCATAATCAAAGGCATCAATCCCAAGCGTTGGAGTGTCGATAAAGTAGAAACTCTTAGCATCCGTGCTCCAGTCCAATCCATTACTTATCTGGACATCTGAGAGAACTCGGGTCAAACTCTTTGAATCATTTGTTAGTCGATATAGGCCGCCTACTTTGTCGGCGCCACCATAAGCCATAGTTCCCAGCCAAAGGTCTCCATTGGGAGCTACCTTCGCATCGTTCCACCTAATTGGCATTGGGTCCTTAAATCCATCTGCATCAAACCGTGTCGGCAAGGCTTCGCGTTCGCCATTTTCGTGCAGTACTACCGGCCCTGTTGCATTACCAATAATCATCCCGCCGGATTTTCGAGGTACAACGAAAGAGACATCTTCGCCGATATCCCATGAGCCAAATTCTCCTGTAACAAAATCGCGCCAGAGAATTGCTTGCCCCATGATGTCTACCCAAAGGACCTTGTTATTCCCAGGACCCGTCGCGACCGGACCTTCACCGTGTAATGCGCGCCTTGAATCCCATATTTCTGGTTGCATGAGATCACTATAAGAGACCTGTCAAGAACCTGCCGAGTGGGTTATTATCAATTATTCACATTGGGAATCGTGCTTAAATGATGGGTTAGAAGAGGTACTTATAAGTGAAAGCATTTGTGATCACTGCACCTGGTAAATCTGTCGTTGCCGAAGTCGAAGAACCACAACCACTAGCTGGAGAAGTTGTCGTCAAGGTCACTCGTGCAGGCATATGCGGAACCGATGTAGAGCTCTTTGATGGAACGATGTCCTACCTTCATAACGGGCAGGCGCAATATCCGCTGCGTATTGGCCACGAATGGTGTGGTGTGGTGACCAAAGTCGGCGATGGTGTCGATAAGAAATGGTTAGGTAAGCGAGTAACTGGTGACACCATGTTGGGATGCCAGAAATGTTGGGTCTGCCTTAATCGTGCGCAACACTTGTGTCCAGATCGCTACGAAATTGGAATTCGCAACGGGTGGCACGGTGCACTAGCTGAACAGCTTTCAGTACCAGAATGGGCGCTCTTTGAAATTCCTGATTCAATTGATGATGTGATTGGCGCGCTGATTGAACCTGGTGGAAACGCAGATCGTGTGGCCAGAGCAGCCGAGGCGGCGCCAGGAAAGAAGATTTTGATTTATGGAACTGGAACCATTGGTTTATTAAGTGCGCAATTTTCGATGGCGATGGGCGCCGAAGTACACATGGTAGGGCAGGATCCAACCACGATGGAACTCGCAAGAAAAATTGGAGTGACTCATGCTGGCACCGAACCCATAGAAGTAGAAAATGGATTCGATGCAGTAGTGGATGCAAGCAATGGTGACGTCGTCCCGTCACTAGCCATGAACGCAGCCGCTTACGGGGGCAAGATTGTTTATATTGGAATATCTAGTATGCCTAGCTATATCGACAGTCGCACCCTTGTTTTCCGAGATCTAACTGCTATTGGCATCTTATCCGCTTCACCAGGGCTTCCAGGTGCAATACGTATGTTTAGTTCTGGCGTAATTGACCCGCATATTCTTGTCGCGGGCACCGTCTCTCTTCATGAGGCGGAATCAGTTTTATCCGGCCACACACCTGCCGGGGCAGGTGTGGGCACAAAAATTCTGGTTGATCCCTCCATCTAGAACTACTTCATTAGTGGTGGTTGCGTCACTAACTCATCATGCAATGGTGCATTTGCTGGTAATGATGCATTTAACTCTTCGAACTCTGTATCCGTGAGTTCTAGCGCGACACCTGTAGCGGTATCCGTTATCGACTCTGGGCGACTAGCACCAGGGATAGGGATTGCAGCAGACGATCGCTTAAGGTGCCAAGCAATCGTAACTGCATAAGGCGACGCGCCCTTACGTGCACCAATCTCGTTGAATTTACCAAAGGAACCATTCTCTAGATTTGCGCCAGAACCAACACCGCCTAGGTTTGACCAAGGGAAGAATGCGAGGCCATTTGCTTCGCACAGATCGACTACATCTTGGCCATGGCGATATCGTGGACTAAATTCATTTTGGACAGAGATGATTCCGCCCTCTTTGACAGAGCCACCTACTTTGAGCGCAACCTTGAGCTGATCAGAATTAAGATTACTGACACCGATGTGCTCGACATATCCGTGCTGGCGAAGCATCATTACATTCTCAATCTGTTGTTCGTAAGGCATGTCGTGATTCAAGCGGTGGTGTTGCCACAGCTGTATTTTTTGGACTCCCAAGCGTCCAGCTGATGCTTCAACGGCACGCATTAAATAATTCACATCGGCGTTACGCCCACCTTTGCCAAACCAATCATCACCAGGTTCACGAGTAATTCCACCCTTAGTCGCAATCACTACCCTTGCTTTTTGCTCCGGTGTTCCTTTCCAACTCCGCAATCCTTCCGCTACCAGTACTTCATTGTGACCCATGGTGTTCCAGGATGGGGCATAAATATCAGCGGTATCTAGAAGTGTGATTCCAAGATCAAGGGCAGCATGGATCGTCGCTATCGCACGATCACGATTTTTAACGATGTCAAAGGCTGTTGGCGGGAATCCAGACATTGGCATACAACCCAAGCCAATTGAAGAGACTTCCCATGGACCGAGTCTGCGAGTTTTCATCATTAGATCAACCTATTCCTTTTCTGTGTTTGGTGAAAGTTAAAGAGCTCCAATAAACCAGCTCAACTGGTGTTTTTGACCGGGTTTGAGAACGATCAAATCAATACCGGAATTAAATGCATCTGGTGGACAAGTCATTGGTTCAACGGCTAAACATTTTCGACTTGTCGCTCCCCCATCTCGGTCGGCGGTATGAATCTGGATCCAGTGTGATTCGGAGTCAAAACCCATCCAGACACCTTCTCTATTTGCAGCCCGTACTTCGATCTTATGTACTGGATTTTTAATATCTACTTTAAAAGCGTGATCGATAAAAATATCATCGATCAGACGCTCTTTATCAAATTCAAAATTTT
>Ga0214164_1001636_pt1 | contig 12492 bp, 10 predicted proteins | sample TroBogepilimnion_13_FD_153003 | JGI IMG/M metagenome (GOLD analysis project Ga0214164, IMG submission 153003) | Freshwater microbial communities from Trout Bog Lake, WI - Practice 03JUN2009 epilimnion v4 | ecosystem: Environmental > Aquatic > Freshwater > Lake > Epilimnion/Euphotic zone ...
CAATTGGCGCTGATGAATTGGATGGAACAAAAACAGCCCCAGTTGCTCCTGTAAAAACTGGAGTAACTCCAGGCGCTATTACTGCTCCAGTAACTTCTGGAGCAGCTTCTGATGCTGCAGATGAAGCAAGATCAGCAGCTAAAGTTACTTCACAAGCTCAAGCCAAAGCTGCAGAAGCAAGTCAAACAGCTCCTACAGAAACAGCAAAACCTTTCAGATTTCCTTCTTTTGGCAGCGGAACTAATACAGGAACCACTGCTCATTCTGAATACCACACAGTACCAGTACAAACTTCTATAAGTCAAGCTGCAAAAGAAAGAAGTTTCAGAGAAGAATATAATAATGCACCTGATTATACTCGCCGTAAAAACTCATCAAAAGAGTTAGTTGGAAGACCGGATTCAGCTCCATTGAAGAGCGCAAAATCAGTTCTTGGTAGAAATGCTGTTATCAAAGCTAAAATTATTGATGAAGAAAAGAAAATGGCATCTGTCATTAAATCTGTTATTAAAAAGAAAAAAGAAGAATCAGAAGGCGGAGCAAATCCATTAGTTGATTTTCATCCTAAAATAAACCATAAATACGATAATCAAAGTTAATTCAAGGAAATTAAAATGGCAAATTCAATTCAGGAAGCATTAGCAGCGGTTCAGAGAAAAATTAATGAACAGAGAATGAAAAACTCTGAATCAAATTTTAATGCTATTAATGAATATGCATTACCTGCTGAATTAAATACCCCAAAATCAGGGCAAAAACCAATAAGCAGTATTTGGCAAAATAAAAATATAGATAACAAACCAACAGGCGGAGCTCCAAATGCTTCTATGCAAACACCTCGTGTTGCTCCTTCTTCTTTTACTTCTCCCGGAACCCGTCTAGCTCCTCGCCCAGCTCCTGCTGTTCGTCCTATGTCAGCCGCACCAGCACCAGCTCCCAGTACAACATCATCAGCTTCTAGTGGTGATGAATCGAATGCCTCATATTGGAATCAGGAAGCAGCTAGAAATAAAGCTGCAGGCAATAAACCTCTTCCAAACGAATTTAATATTTTTGGCAACAAATCAGCCGCATCAAGCCCTTCTGCATCTTCTCCACCACCTCGTCCATCACAAACTCCTCGCCCTGTTTCCACTGGCAATCCAGATGTATTGAAACAGCAGCAAGCTTTGATTTCTCAAGGTGCCAAAATTAAAGCTGATGGTATTATGGGTCCTCAAACTGCAGCGGCACAAGCAGCTCAAGATAAAATGGATTCAATGAAAATGGGTCGTGGTAATATTGCAGGTACTAGACCAGATACAACTGATGCTACTGTAAAAGCAATGTCAGCAAATGCTCCAGCAACACCAGTTCCGACACCTGCTCCTGCTCCAGCTTCAGAAAAAGCTCCATCAGCAACACCAGCTCCGACACCTGCTCCAGCAACACAAGCTTCGACACCACCATCATCATTTGGTTCTACAATAAAAGACGCCGCTTCTTCAGCCGGAAACGCAATAAGTGATGTTGCTTCTAAAGGTTGGGATATGGCTAACAAATACTTTCAACCAAAAGAAGAAGAAGAATCAGGACCATCAAAAGGAAAGAAGAAAATGTCTGAATCAACACTTATTAATTCATTCTTAAAACTACAAGAAACTAAAGCTGGCAACGTATTTGAAGCTGCTAAGAAAATGAAAACCCGTTATGAAGGCGGAATTATGGATAAGCAGCCTGATATTCTAGCAAAAACATCTTCAACGGACGATAGAACCAGTGCTCCTACATCTTCTGAAAAAACATCTTGGACTGATGATGAAGTTGCTCATAATAATAGTCCAGCTGGTCTTGACGTCTATGCTAAGCAAATTCAAAATGCAGCTGATGCTCAATATCAGAGAAATAAATCAATGGAGCCAGGTGATGTTGGCAAAGGCGTTGATACTGATTTAATGCAGAAACACGGTTTAGCAAAGGCTACTCCAACACATGATATTCAGTTTGCCGATAAGCCTGGCCAAACATTTAAGGCAATTGGAAAGGATCCTGGAATGGGACCTGCTCCTGCTTCAGCTCCAAAATCAGAACCAATTCCTAAAGTAGATAATACTTCTGCTCCTTATGGTACTGGTTCAGATGGTAAGCCATATAAGACACCTGTATATCCAGATGACTCAGAAACTGATAATAATGATACCAAGAAGTATCAGATGGGCGGAGCCAAGAAATCCGGTCCAACAACTTCACAAGCTGATTTTGAAAAGATGACTGGTTCTGATAACAAGGCATCGACTTCAACTTCTGGAACTGACTCATCAACAACCAAGAAGCCAAATTTAAGATATGGATATAAGACTGGTCAGAAATCAACCAATGAATCATTTATTGATCTTCTTGAAAAGAAAGCCAAGAAAGACTGGGATGGTGATGGTAAGATTGAGTCTGAAAAGGATGAAGTTTGGGGTTCTCGTTTGAAGGCAGCTAAGAAGGCTGGAAAAATTAAAGCTTACCGTGCTGATCGTGACAAGCATGGTGAAATGGAAGAAGGAGTTGAATTTTCTGATTCAGAACTAGCACACTTTGCCTCAATTGCTGAAAGTGCTGGTGCAGCCCCTGTTGATCAGGGTAAGGCCAATCAAAAGAAACTTCGTGCGCCTCAGTCTGAAAGAGGAATTGGTGAAACTCTTCCTGAGCGTGATCTCACTGATGAATATAACTATGAATACATGGATGAAATGGCTCGTGGTGTTAAGGCAGGTCAGAAGCGTGGTTCATATAAGATGAAAACAACAGACCTTCAGGGTAAAAGAACTGCTGCGGCAGATGTTGGTACAGATGAGGGTTCAAAGGGCGTTCCACATGTTCTAGATCAGATTCGTCATGGTCATGAAGACGAACAGGGTTTCAAGACTATTACACATCCTGCTTCTTCACCAGAAGCACCTGTAACTAAAAGAATCCATCGTTCTGAACTTCATGGTTTTTATGATAAATACCATAACACTGATAAGCCACGTGAAAAAGAAAAAGCATATTCTGAGTTCCTTGGCAAGCATTTCGGCGATGAAAGAGCAACTGCGCCAACACATAAGACTGTTACTTCTGATCTTTCCAAGGTTGAAAGAGCAAACTTAAAGGGTGGTGCTGGTAAGGTTTCTCTTGGTGGTAGCAAGCTTGTTGGTGGTCGTAAATAATGCCTCTAATTACTAATAATTTAGTAATAATACCGGAAGGGGGAGTTGCTCCCCCTCCTACCCCTGCTGTACAAGTTAAACCAGTTACCACACCTGCACCAATAAAAAAAGATTCATATCATGTAATTAAGGACGAAAGTCTAGAAAGACTTTATAATAAGAAATCTCCGTATCTAGTTGATATGATCGCTATAGATACAAAATAATATAAATACAACAAATTCTCTAGGAGGAAAACTAATGGCACAATGGGGTAGAAACGATCAGTCTGTTACAGCTAACAGCACTACAACAAAAGAATCATCAAACGGCGCACCAATTGGTACTTACGCTCTTGTAAAGGGCGCAAAAACATCATCAACTGGCACTGCACCTGTATCTGGTCTTACTGGTAATGCAGATTTTGGTAATACATCACCTGGTTCAAAGGCAAGCATTGATGTTACAATGTATGGCAATACTACAATTGGTGCGTTTGTAAACAACCAAGCAGTAGGTATTTTTGCGGTTAATGCAACAATGATGTCAACTTTTGGTGGTAACGTTATCATTGCTTATGTTACATCTGGTGGTTCTGGTTATCAGGCTAATACAGCTAACTTTACACCAACTGTTACAAATGGCGGTACAGGCGCTTCTGTAAATGCTGTTGCAAACGTTACAACAAGCAATGGTCACATCACAAGCTTGAATATTGTTGCTAATGGTTCCGGTTATATAACACCTCCAACATTATCTATTCCTGCCCCTGCTGCAATTAACATTACTGCAAACTCAACTGGTTTTGCTAATGGTACTGTTGCTGGCGCTGGTAATAGTGCATTCCTTCAGACAAACAATCAGTTCTGGCAGGTTGGTGATCGTCTATTCTACGGTGTTCCAGCTGCAAATACACCAATTGCTCCTCTATCTGGTAATACATACTACTATGTTTCATTCGCTAACTCAACAGTTATTAAGCTAGCAAATACTGCAACTGGTGCAAATATTATCATCACTGATACTCGCGTACTTGGTGCTGCTGAAACTCATACAATCACTGGTGATACAGCAACTGGTTACGTTGATGTTAATACTGATAATCCTCTTGTTTCCCATGTCGGTTGGGTAAAGCGTACAGAGGGTACTGGTGGTCGTGCAGGTCGTGTTCAGTATGAAACACTTGTAGCTATGCACTCAATTGGCGTCAATGGCACTACTGCAACTGGCGTAACAGGTGTTGCAACAGTAACATCTAATACTACTGTTGATGGTCTTATTTAATAATGTCTGATAATAGCAAGAAAGTTTCGCAACTTCCAATAGTCAATAGTGCAGCAACAACAGATAGAATTGTTTTATTAAGCAATGCTTCTGGCAATGCTGTGCTATCATCTATAAATCTTGCAAATTTACCAGGGGCGCTCCCAAGTAATGGGGGCGCTTTTGGCTATGTACTTACATCTGATGCTAGTGGAAATGCATCTTGGGCAGCTTTTAATGGTATTTACGAATCAACAACAGTAAATACACCAACATATAATGCTTCTAATACAGATACTGTTATTTTTGCTGATCCATACTCAATTGGTAATGATATAACTATTATTTTACCAATTGATACTGCTATTGAAGGTAAAGAGGTATTCATAAAAAATATTAGTATTAACCCTGGTTGGAACGTTCATGTTACAACAATCAATGGCGTTAATATGGGGTCTGCACTTATTGAAGATCCTGTTGTCCATACATTCACTGTTGGTTATAGTATGGGAGAAGCTGGAGAAGGCGAAACTTGGATACATAATGGTAATTATTGGCGCCACACTTCTACACAGCGTTCAGCCCCTATTTTCTATACAACATCTAACACATACCATCAGGTTGTTATTCAGAACGCTAACACTGGGCAAGATTCATCTGGAGACTTTGTCGTCTATAACGATCAGGGCAATTATATAAATGGCACTGGTCCATATGTTGATATGGGTGTTGATAGTTCTACTTACTCTAATTCTGTATATTCATTATTTGGTCCATCAGATGCTTATATGTACGCTGGTGGTGCTAACAATTTAATCATTGGTACTGATTCAGATCATAGCATTATCTTTTTTGCCAATGGTACTACTACTGATAAAAAAGTAATGTCGGTAAATTCAACATCTGTTACTGCAAATGTTGATATTCATATGAATGATACTTCAGTTGCTGGCATTCGTGGTGCTGGTGGCATTAATATTGTATCAAATAATTTTGTTCAAATAGAATACAATCCAAATAATCAAGCCAATGATTCAGCAACAACAGGCACTTCCTGGATGTATGTTGGACAAGAAACTGCTGGTACAGAAGTATATGATCCAAACGGCAATTTACTTACTGCTATGTATTTCAATGGCGCTTCAAATAATGTCACTATTCAAGGCGATGTTATTCCAGCCGCTAATAGTGCATATATGCTTGGTAATTCAAGCAATCGTTGGCAGAAACTTTGGGTTAGTGCTAATTCAGTTATCTTTGCTGATAGTAATCCTTCATACCCAGATCAAATTATTACTGTTTCTAATGGTATTTTTAATATTCTTACAGCTAACGGTTTATTTCAGTCAAATGCTGGTTTGAGAGTTGGAAGTTTTACATTCCAAAATAATAATATTTTGCTAGCAGACCCAGCTATTCCAATCGTTATTGGTTCAAATACTGCAACTGCTCCTGTTGTTTTCAATCGACCTATTACTGTTGTTTCTGGTAATACTGGCGCTAATACACTAACAATTACCCGTGATGGTCACATTGAAATCACAACACCTACTATTGCTGCTAGCGATCAGGCATTTTCTATCGTTGGTAGTTCTGATAGTTCTACACAATCAGTTGGTTTAGCTGGTCGTATGATTCACATTACTGGTAACGATGGTTTACCAAGTAGAATTGAAAACGATGCATTTGGTACTAATGCATTCCCTGCATATATTGGTAGAAGCGGACGTGGCACTGCTAACACTCCTTCAGCATCTCAGGCTGGCGATGTTATCTCTCGCCTTGCTGCACTTGGTTGGGGTAATACTGGATTCCTTGCAACTAATATTGGTAGCGGTCCACCAATCAACAGTATTGATTTCGTTGCAGCAGAAAACTATACAGATACTAATGCTGGTAGCCAAATTCAATTCTACACTTCACCAATTGGTTCTAGAGTTAGAACTCTTTCAGCAACGATCAGTTCTAATGGTGTAATATTCCCCGACAATTCAGTTCAAAATACAGCGTTCAATGCAACTAATGCTGTGACAAGAATTAATGTCGGTACTGGTCTTACTCAATCGGGTAATGTAGGTATTGTTGGTATTGATTCTAATGCTGTGCTTTCAGTTACTGGAACAGCAAATCAAATTATTGTAGCTAACGTTGGCGGTAACTATACACTTTCACTACCACAGAATTTAAATACAAATGCAGTAGTTCAGTTTGGTACACTTACAGTAAACAACTTCAATGTTACTGGTTCAACAACAACCGCTAACAACCTTTCAGTTTCAAATGCTGTAATTCATCTTGCTGCTAATTCTACTTCATCTTCACAAATTGATCTAGGCGGTTTTACTCTTGGTAATACAGCTGCGGCTTATACAGTAAGTATTCTTTACAATCTTGCTAATAACAGCTGGAATACAGGAAATACTAATTTAATCACAACTAATCTATCAGCATCTGCAAATGTTACTGCAAACGTTGGTTGGTTTACTGGTCAGCTTCACGCTGGTGCTGCTTTTATTGGTTATGATTATCCTAATGCTGATATTCAAGTTGATTGTAATATCAATAGCTATAATCAAGTAGTACAACAAAATCATAATGGTGGAACACAAGCATCGGTTGATTTTGTTGCTGTTAATGATATTGGTAATGATGGCGCTAACTATATTGATCTAGGTATCAATTCTAGTACTTATGCTAATAACCAGTATAATATGGGTGGACCATCTGATGGTTACTTGTATGTAAACGGCGGTAATTTAGATTTAGCCACACAAACAGCTGGTAAAGTTATTCAGTTCTTTACTGGCAATACAACTTCCGATACATTAAGAGCCACTGTTAATACTACTGGTCTTTCAGTTGTTGGTAATGTTTCTGCTACCTATTACACTGGTACATTACTTGGTTCGGCAAACAACACATCATTCGTTGGCTCAGTATCTGCTGCCAATGTTGTATCAAATGCGCAATTACAAGCTAATCTCGTAAATTATCAAACAACTGCTGGACTAGCATCTAATGTTGTTACATTAACATCTAATCTTGCAAACTATATTGTTGCTAATACTGGTCTTATTTCAAACTCTTCTGGTGTTTTTGTTAATAGTGCATATATCGTATCAGTTGCTTCTGGTGCTGATAATGATAGTGCTTATCAGACAAACGCCGGTCTTGCTTCTAACGTCGCAACTCTTACTGCTAACAATACTAACTTTGTTGGGACTATATCAGCTGCTAATGTTGTATCGAATGCACAACTTACTGCTAACCTAGCTAACTATGCTCTTGCAAGCGCATTGTCATCATATCAAACAACTGCTGGTTTGGCTTCTAATGTTGCTACATTAACATCCAATAACGTAACATTCGTTGGTACTATTGCAGCTGCCAACGTTGTATCTAACGCCCAGCTTTCAGCTAACCTTTCTGCTTATGTGTTGTCATCAGCATTATCAAGCCAGCTTGCTGGTTATCAAACATCTGCTGGTCTTGCCGCTAATGTAGCATCTTTAACATCTAACAACGTTACATTTGTTGGAACTATTGCAGCCGCTAACGTTGTATCTAATGCACAACTTGTAAGTAACCTTTCAAACTATCAAACAACATCTGGATTATCATCTAACGTTGCAGCTCTTACTTCTAATAATACAACTTTTGTTGGAACTGTAGCAGCAGCTAATGTTGTGTCAAATACTCAGCTTGCAAGTAATCTTGCTAACTACGTAACTAATACACAGTTTACAAGTAATATTGCCAACTACCAAACAACTGCTGGATTAAGTGCTAATGTACTTGTGTTAACATCTAATAACACCAACTTTGTTGGAACTATTGCTGCTGCTAATGTTGTATCTAATGCACAGTTAACTGCTAATTTAGCTAACTATACTAATACTGCTGGGCTATCAGTTTATCAGACAACCACTGGTCTTGCTTCTAACGTAGCTACACTTACAGCCAATAACACATCATTCGTTGGATCAGTATCTGCTGCTAATGTTGTATCTAACGCTCAGCTTACATCCAATTTGGCTAATTACCAAACAACTGCTGGTCTTGCCGCTAATGTTGCAACACTAGCCGCTAATAATGCTTCTTATCTTGGTGGTGTTGCTGCTGCTTCTTATGTTAATACAGCTGGCGCTTTCACAATAACTGGCGTTCGAACTCACAATGCTAATATTGTTATTGGTTCAACTGCAGGTATTATTGCTAACGGTTCTGTTGGATTACCAAACCAGTATTTAACATCAAATGGTTCTTCTGCATTTTGGTCAACTCAAATTCCAGAAGATATTGTTTACAGTATTGATGTTGATAGAACACTTCCTTCAACTGCAAATACTACTCAAAGTTTGTTTGGAGTTGGACCAACATTAGCTGCAAATACAAAATATCGTTATAGAATTTTTGGTACAGTATATAAATCAAACACTTCATTCAGTAGTACTGGCGCTCTTCAATTTGCTATTACTAATTCAAGTTCAACTGCAACTATTGATCATAATTTCTTTGTTGCTAGTCCCTGCGCCGCCAACAATACTCAAGCCACGCCAGTTATAGCTTATCAAGTAAGTCAGTCACAAACTACTGCTTTCAATACGTTAACTACAATTTCTGGATCAAATACAGGTGCTACTTGGTATACAATGGTAATTGATGGTACTCTTGATATTTCTGGCGCTGGTACAATCAATCCACAAATTGCATTTACATGTGGTACAAATATTGGTGCTACTAGTGCTGTACTTGCTGGTACTACAATGGAACTTTGGCCAATTGGAGTTGCAACAGCTAATGCAGTGATTGGAACTTGGGCATAATTTATAAAGCATAATTTAAATGATTAATGAAAAATTGACGGATAAGAACTTTTTATTATATTGTGCCCATAATTATGATAATTTTCGATATGCTTCAACAGAAGATTTTATTGAAGATATGAACAGGTTAAAATATATTAAAAAACTATTAACCAGATACATTGAAAATGGTGATTTAAAAGAAAGATTAATTTTAAATCACATTATTGTTTTAAATAATTGTTTTGGTCCAGAGGTTTTATGTAAAATATTATATCTAAAATTGAAATCCCAAATGAAATACATAAAGCCTTTTTTAATTCTATTAAATATACTACCAGATAAAATTATGAACGTTGGTGATGAACAAATAATAGATACTGACATGATAGAAATAGATTCTTTCATTGTTAATAAATTAAGGAAAGTATAATGGACAAATCCATTCAAGATGTTCATCATTTTGTTTCTTTTGCTGCCAAGCAATTGAAACTTTCAAAACTGCCACATATTCGTTTTGTTGGTCATGAAGAAGATGGTAAACAAGCCTTTGGACACTCTAAAGGTGCGGAAGTAGTTGTAAGAACAACTAATCGTCATCCTATCGATGTTATGCGTACACTTGCCCATGAACTTACTCATTTTAAACAGGGCAATATTAAAGCTTCTGAACAGTCTAAAGAAGATAATGCCAATGCTGTTGCTGGTAGAGTTATGCGTGCTTATGATACAAAATATCCTAAAGCATTTAAAGACAATCCAATTCACGTAGCAGAAGATGGCTCTACTATGTCAACTGGTACAGCTGTAGTTGGTACTGGTGGTGATAGTGCAAATATGACATGGGCGCCACAAAAAAGAAACCTTCGTGATATTATCAAAAGAAAAGCTTTGAGTGGTATTAATGTCTCCGGCAAATGATCGTATTGAAGCAGCCATAGAAAAGTTAACCAATGTTTCGGTTGACCTGAAACAAATGATTGCTGTTCACGATCAGCGTATTTCTCAACAAGAGAAAACTTCTGAATCACTTGAAACAAAATTTGAAAAGCGTAGGGAATTGATGGATGATAAATTGAAAGACGTTTATGAAACCATGAGAGCACAAGATAACAATGTTCTGGAAGAAATTTCCAAACTTCGTAAAGAATCAACAGAACAGCATAATGTTCTTTCTGACAAAATCAATCAGCTAGAAAAATTAATTTGGTTAGCTATCGGTGGTGGAATGGTAATCACTTGGGTTTTGACCAACCTAGCAAATTATCTTAAAGTTTGGCATTAAAAACTATTTGACTTACTCCTAAAACACGGTATAATAGTGTTGTATCGGAGGAATAATAATGGATTGGTTGCAGCACAAATATATTGGTTTGATATCAAGCCGCTTGGAAAAGTTTAAGCGTAAGGGGTCAAACCTATACAATTTCCGCTGTCCAATATGCGGTGATTCTCAAACACATACTCATAAGGCACGAGCTTATCTTTATGAAAAGCAAGGAAACATGTTGTTCCATTGTCACAACTGCAATGCAACCATGTCTGTTCCTAACTTTATTAAATCAATTGACCAAAATATCTATAATGAAATGCAACTCGAGAAGCTACAGGATAAGAAAACACCTGAACAAATAGATTACGAAACATTCGTTGATAAAATGAAGAAACCCATTTTCTTGAAAAGTGGTCCTTTGAAGGGGTTGAAGAAAATATCACAACTTTCTCCTGATCACAGAGTAAAAAAGCTTGTCGATGCACGAAAAATTCCTAATCCTTATCATGCTAAATTGTTCAGTTGTCCTAATTTTAAACAATTTACCAATATTTTGATCCCTGGCAAATTTGATGAAGAATCTATCAAACGAGATGAGACACGACTTCTTATTCCTTTTTTCGACAAGGATAAGAATATGCATGCATACCAGGGAAGAGCTCTTGGTGAATCGAAAGTTAAATATATAACTATTGTATTAAATGATACTGTTCCAAAGGTGTATGGTCTAGATACAGTTAACTTTGACAGAACAGTTTACGTAATGGAGGGTCCGATTGACTCCATGTTTATTCCTAATAGTATTGCTACTGCTGGCGGTGATTTGGTTTCTGCTCTGGCTCCTCTCAGCGCCTCCAAATCATCCATGGTGATTGTGTATGATAACGAACCTCGCTCGCGAGAGACAATAAAAAAGCTTGATAAAGCGATAATGCAGGGGTATAATATTGTAATATGGCCAGAGAACCTAGAGCATAAAGACATCAATGATATGGTTCTTGCTGGTATGAGTTCCGAATTTATTACGCATATTTTGAAAACAAACACCTACCGTGATCTTGCTGCAAAGCTGGCGCTTACAAAATGGAGCAAAGTGTGATGGCAAAAGAACCAAAGAAGCCTAACCAATTTGGATATAGCGATGCTGATTATGTCAAGTGGTTAGAAAAAGAAAATGAACAGCTTCATGTTTTTCGAGATATGGCATACAATATGTCTTCTTTCAAATATGAAGAAGTAGAAGATTACATCCGTATAGTGAAACAAGCTATTGCAGATTATGAGGCAGCGAGATGAGTGATATTAAAATGGAAAAAGCAAACCCTGATTTGTTCTACAATCTCCGTCACCTGAAGGTATTTCAGGATCGTACAAATTCTGGCAACACAAAGTGGTTTTGTAGCTGGGATGACAATGATATTCACATTTATACTAAGAATAATGAGCTAGTTTGTCGTATGGATAACATTCTTATGGCAGAGTATATTTGTTCACTACATAATATGTCTCAACGATTTATTGAAGAAGTGGAATCGAAATATGAATAATGCTAAAATTATTGCTATGACGCAGCCTGTTATTCGCGTTGATGGTACACGTTGGGATGAATATCCTGATAATATTGAATCAACTTGTTCGCCAATGACGGTTGATGGATTCATCGCTTATGTTGCTCGTGTATCAAATCCATCAAATCAAAATAACAGCTTGACAGCATCCAAGCTTTTGAGGTATCTTGTAAAACATAAGCACTGGTCGCCTTTCGAGATGGTCAATGTGGTTATGGAGATCAATACGACTCGTGACATTGGACGCCAAATCCTTCGTCATCGTTCCTTCACCTTTCAGGAGTTTAGTCAACGCTATGCAGATCCAACCAAAGATATGGGGTTCGTCACTCGTGAAGCCCGTTTGCAAGATACAGCCAATCGCCAGAATTCCATCGAAACTTCCAACGAAGACCTCAAACGGGAATGGCACAACAAACAAGCGTACC
>Ga0214164_1001647_pt1 | contig 12456 bp, 12 predicted proteins | sample TroBogepilimnion_13_FD_153003 | JGI IMG/M metagenome (GOLD analysis project Ga0214164, IMG submission 153003) | Freshwater microbial communities from Trout Bog Lake, WI - Practice 03JUN2009 epilimnion v4 | ecosystem: Environmental > Aquatic > Freshwater > Lake > Epilimnion/Euphotic zone ...
GTTGGGCAGCGGGTAAATGCTGACTGGGCTTCCATCTTGATGGGCATCGGCTTCGGACTTACTGTTGCGTTACAAGTGGAGACCACCTCTCACTCGGATTGGTCGGGTGTTTACCAGGACATTACTTCGGTGTCACGTCTGGCAGCTTTGATCGGCTCCTACTTCTCGTTGGTCGGTTTAGTTTTTGTAGCGCGTATTCCCTGGATCGAAAAATCTGTTGGCCACGATCGATTGATTAAGTGGCACCGCAAACTGGGCCCGTGGTCCCTCTATTTAATTTTCTTTCATGTTCTATTAGTCGGCCTTGGCTATGCCGGCGGTGACCACATATCCACCATCTCAGAACTCTGGCGCATGACCATCAAGTATCCATGGATGATTCCCGCCGATTTTGGTTTTGTCATGATGATTTTGGCCGGCGTGACTTCGTATAAGAAGGCACGCGCAAAGATGAGTTATGAGACATGGTGGACGATTCACCTGTACACATACTTGGCTGTTGCTCTGGGATTTATGCATCAAGTGTTAACCGGCCCGATGTTTACTGGCCATCCATTGAACAAGTACTACTGGGAAGGTTTGTACATCGCGGCAGCAGCAGTAATTCTTCTGTGGCGAATCGTGATACCAGTGGCGCGCTCGCTGCGTCACAATCTGCGAGTGGACCAGATCGTGGTTGAGGGGCCCGGGGTGGTTTCGATTGTGATGCGTGGCCGCCACTTGGATCGCCTACATGCCCAAGGCGGACAATTCTTTAGCTGGCGTTTTATTACCACTGGCCAATGGTGGATGTCGCACCCTTATTCACTATCAGCCGCGCCGACTGAACATTTTATGCGAGTCACTGTTAAGAACTTGGGTGATGCTTCCGGTGAGATCAACAATATGAAGATCGGTACTCGAGTATTTTTTGAAGGTCCATACGGCACATTTGTCGCATCCAAGTCGGTTCGAGGACATATCGTCCTGGTCGGCGGAGGGGTTGGAATCACGCCATTACGCGCTCTCTTAGAAGAGTTTGATCCATCTAAAGAGATCGATGTCTTATATCGCGTAGGTGATGAGAAAGATCTTGTTTTCCGGACCGAACTAGATGCTTTAGCTGATTGGCGTGGAGCAAGAGTCCATTATTTGGTGGGTTCGCGCAAAGAGCATCCTATGACAGCCAAATACATAAGGAAATTTGTACCAGCTTTTAGTGAAGCCGATGTTTATATTTGTGGTCCAACGGGTTTAGTTGAGACCGTTCGTAAGGCAGCCAGAGATGTAGGTATTCCAAAAGATAGATTCCATAACGAAGAATTTGAATTTCACACGGTTGAATAAATTACCTAAGGGAGCATGACAGAATGATAGGCAAGCGTTTTCTTTTAATCGTCGGCGGCGCCGTCGGTGGTCTTGGTGTCGTAGTTTCTGTTACTCCGCCTCAATTTGGTTCTGCTGGTGGATTAGGAGTTGGTGGCGCAACTCTTTCGGGTGGTTCAACTGCCACTACGCCCACTACCGCTCCGGCTCCTACTAATACTCCTGCTACAGCAGCGGCAGTTCCCGCTCCGAATAAACCTACGAAGAAATCTCCGAAGGGTAAGGTAAAGCATAAAAAGAGCACTACATCAAAGTCATCCTCTTCTCCCTCGGCGAATTCAACTGCTTCCACACCACCTGCGGCTACCGCTGCTTCAGCGCCAGCATCTACTCCAACTCCAGTCCAACAAGCTGGAGCCACGGGAGTGTTCAATGGATCAGTCGCACAGACTCAATTTGGTCCAGTCCAGGTTCAAATCACCGTGAAAAATGGGAAGATTACAAATGCCACAGCGTTGACCTATCCAACATCAACCTTTAGAGATCAACAGATTAATCAACAAGCGATTCCATATTTAATTCAAGAGACTTTGCAAGCACAATCTTCCAGTATCCAGGGTGTTGGAGGCGCTTCGTATACATCACAAGGCTGGTATGAATCATTGGTATCGGCTCTTGCAAAGGCTGGTATGAAGTGACGGATCGGGTACATACAACTGCTGAAATTGATGTGTGGGGCACGATCGTGTTTATCGATGTTGCTTCTACAAAGGTAGACCTTGCAGCTCTAGAAATGGGTTTGGCTGAAGTCACTTCGTATGTAAAAATGATTGACGAAGTGTTCTCGACCTACAAAAGTGAGTCTGAAGTGTCACGCGTGCGTCGCGGTGAATTGAAAATTGAAGATGCATCAGCTGTTATGCAAGAAGTCTGGCGCCTCTGCCAGATTGCAAAAGATTTAACTGATGGTTCTTTCGACCCCTGGTGTGTTAAAGGTGGCTATGACCCAAGTGGTTATGTAAAGGGTTGGGCGGCAGATCGTTGCGTAGAAATTTTGAAGCGTCATGGCGCTGAAAATATTCAGGTCAATGCTTCTGGTGACCTTGCGCTGGCTGGTGGACATCAAGCAGGTGAACCATGGTCAATCGGAATTCGCAGTCCCGAAAATAAATTCGAAGTTCTTAAGATAGTGAAGATCCAAGATGGTGCGATCGCTACATCTGGAACATACGAAATTGGTGCACATATCAAAGATCCCCATACGGGCTTGATCGCGATTGGCGCCCGGAGTGCATCTGTTATTGGCCCCGATGGGGGCCTATGCGATGCCTTGGCAACTGCATTGGTCGTCACGGGCCGGGATGGCGCAGTTCTCTTTGGCAAGCCTGCGCTAGCGGAATACAAGGTCTGGGTGATCGATCGAAATGAAGATACCGCCTGGATGATTGGTGATTTTCCCGCTTAATTAACGTCAGACTTTTCAGCCTTTTCACAGGAGGAATTCCCTCATAATGCATGTTGTCACAGTAAATTCTTACTATGAATAAATCGCGAATCCGCATACTCTCCATAAATTTGATCATCCTGATCGCAGTAATTGGCGTTGGATTCTGGGGGTATAGCTCGCTTCACCCAAAGGCGGCTGCGGCCACTTTGCAAACGGTCACCGTGCAACGTGGTGATGTCTCTTCAACGGTATCTGCATCTGGAACAGTAATTAGCCCAAGTGATATTGGTTTAGCCCCAACAGTCGCAGGTACATTGCTGGCGCTATATGTCAAAGTCGGGGATACGGTCCATGCTGGCGAAACTTTGGCACAGATGGACACATCGGCGCTTAAGAGTGCATTGGCACAAGCTCAGCAATCACTAGTAACCGCTAAAAATTCACTTGCAACATCTTCTCTACAATTACAGAATGATCAGCAAGCAGTCAATACCGCACAAGAAAATCTTGCCTATCAAGAAATGTTAATAGCAGCATCTCAGGTAACCGATGCGCAGACGGTTAACAGTGCACAAACAACGATCACAAATGATCAAGCGACGGCGGGACAGAATGTTGCTGTTTATCAATCAACAGTAGATTCAGCAAAGAACGCTTTAGATGGTGCAAATCTCAATTACAATAACTACGAAGGTTTGTATGGCCCTAATGGAATAACCATCTCCTTCTGCCAAAACATTAATACCATTAACTCAAACTGTACCCAGCTTGTTAGTTATTACAATGCAGTTGTCAGCGCACAATCTGCATATAACAATGCACTTATTTCACAGAAGCAAAAGATTGCTGCTGATGCATTGATTCAGTACAACGACCAACAGGCACTAGCCAATGCCCAGGCAACGCAAACTTTAAACATCAAGAAGAATCAACAGACTATGGCCACTGCGCAGCAGGCTGTGGCTGCAGCGCAATATACGCTTCAGGTCTACGAAACTCAGAATGGAATGGCTTCTGCCACAGATTCCAACTCGGTTGCCGCTGCCCAAATAGCAGTAGCCCAGGCCGCTTATGATCAAGCACAGAAGAACCTCGCTGGTGCGACTGTTGTCTCCCCAGTATCCGGAAAAGTAGCGTCGATCTCTAATATTGTTGGTGGAAATGTAGGGACTGCAACAACCCCTCCCAATGGTGCCACTAACGCAACTGGATTTATTGTCCTTACAGATGTTGGTGCCTTGCAAGTAACCGCGGGTTTCTCTGAGTCAGATGTTGCAAAACTTTCGACCGGTCAACCAGCGTCGGTCTCATTTGCAGCGCTTCCAAATGTAAGCGCACCGGCGACAGTTTCGAATATTGCGCTTCTACCAACCACTGCGAGTGGTGCAACTTCTTATACAGTCACCTTCCAACTTGCGGCAGCAGTACCTGGTTTAAAGCCAGGTATGACAGCAACCGTGACTGTCACTGTGGGCAATGCTCTCAATGTCATTTCTGTAACGTCGCGTGCAGTAACGACTCGTGGCTCTGGATCTACAGTAAATCTGGTAACAACTGTTGCAGGTAAGCAAGTAGAGACGCGTACCCGGGTTGTTCTCGGATTGATAGGCGATAGTTCGGATGAAGTTCTCTCTGGTTTAAAGGTTGGCCAAATCGTTGCTCTGCCTACTGTCGGTGGCACGGTCGGTTCCAATGGCTTCCCATCCATCACCGGCGTTCCAGGGGCACTTGGTGGCGCTGGACTTGGTGCTGCAGTTGGCGGCGGCGGTGGATTCGGTGGCGGTCGTGGCGGCGGAGGCGGTGGATTCGGTGGTTGATACTCAACCCGTAATCGAAGTCCAGCACGCAATCAAGCAGTACGGCATAGGAGAAGCATCGATCTTTGCACTTAATGATGTCAGCTTGACGATTGCCGCCGGTGAATATGTGGCGATCATGGGTCCTTCAGGTTCCGGTAAATCCACCCTGATGAACATCTTAGGCGCATTGGACATTATGACGAGCGGCAAATATTTTCTTGATGGAATCGAAATATCGTCAATGGATGAAAATCATCTTTCGATCGTACGTGGCCGAAAGATTGGATTCATTTTTCAATCCTTTAACCTAATCCCACGCACATCTGCGCTTGCTAACGTCGAACTCCCTATGGCTTATCAAGGGGTCAAAGGGGCAGAACGACGCGAACGTGCGATGGTGGCGTTGGAAGTTGTTGGTCTTGGCGACCGTGTTCATCACGAACCAACAGAGCTTTCTGGTGGCCAACAGCAACGTGTAGCGGTAGCCCGCGCACTTGCAACCCGTCCGGCGCTCCTTCTGGCAGATGAACCGACAGGTGCGTTGGACTCAAAATCAACCAATGATCTCTTAGATCTCTTTGATCAAATTAATGCTGCTGGCCGCACCGTCATTGTTATCACTCACGAACATGACGTTGCCCAGCGTGCTAAACGAATCATTCGAATGCGTGACGGCAAGATCGTCAGCGACGAACTCAATAAGGAGCGCGTCGCATGAGTATTTTAGAAATTGTTCGCTTCGCTATCCGTGGCCTTTTTATCAATCGATTGCGCACCGCATTGACAATGCTTGGCATCATGATCGGTGTAGCATCGGTGATAATCTTGCTTGCTGTTGGTAATGGTTCTAGTAAAGCTATTCAATCTTCGCTCGATCGATTAGGCACAAATTCTTTACAAGTTAATTCTGGTGCTCGTGGTTTTGGCGGACGCCGTGGTGGCGCATCCGCAACAATCCGTAAGCCACTGACAATTCTTGACGCCACCGCATTGATGGATCCGATCCAGGCTCCAGATATTAAGCAAGTTGCACCGATTGCTAATGTAAATGCGGCTTGTGTGATTGGCACCAACACAATTACGCCATCTACCTTTGTTGGGACTTGGCCGTCTTATTTTGAAGCGTCTAATACCCAAGTGCTTAAGGGCTCTTATTTCACCAACGATGATGTCACCCAAGGACGCAACGTTGCGGTCATTGGTAATACCGTGGCTACAACGCTCTTTGGCACCGATAATCCTGTCGGACAGACAATTCGGTGCGGTGGGATCCCGTTCACAATAATCGGGACAACAGTAGTTAAGGGATCTACTGGATTTTTAGATGGCGACAGTCTGGTTGTCATCCCACTTACATCTGCCGAAAACAGCATCACCGGCTATCAACCATTATCTTCGATCTTGGTAGAAGCGAAGAGTCCGACCGCCACTACGCCGGCGCAGACCGAAATAACTAATATTTTGGATGCTCGCCACGGTATCAAAGGCAATGCAAGTGCAGACTTTTCGATATTTAATCAGGCATCACTGTTGACGACATCAGCTACCAGCTCGCAGACATTCACTACGCTGCTTGGCGCGGTCGCGGCGATCTCGTTGCTTGTTGGTGGAATCGGCATAACTAACATCATGTTGGTCACCGTTGTCGAAAGAACTCGAGAGATCGGTATCCGTAAAGCGATCGGTGCACCTAAGGGTGCAATTTTGTCTCAGTTCTTGATCGAAGCAACGATATTGTCGCTTTTCGGAGGGGCCTTTGGGGTGCTCCTTGGAATTTTAGGGTCGCACTTCACGATTTCTGGTACCAAACCCATATTGGTTCCGGCATCAATATTTATCGCCTTCGGGGTAAGCGCTTTGATTGGTGTTTTCTTCGGTGGATATCCAGCATCCCGTGCAGCATCACTACGACCAATCGAGGCACTCCGACATGAGTAATCCAGAAATGAATTCCGAGAAGCCAAAATTTGATCTCTTTGCAACAGAGGTTGAAGATAACTTAAAGGAAGAACTCGCTAAGGGAACTTTCCAGTGGACCAATAAGTACACAAGGTACTTGACGATTCTGCTAGTAATTACTGGGCTTCTATCGTCGGGTGTTTGGTACGGTCACTATTACACAACAAAGCAAGTAACGAATTCGGTCACTTCACTTCGCTCGGCTTTTGGCGGAGGTGGCTTTGGCGGTGGCGCCGGTGGCGCAGCTGGAATCACTGCAACTGGCGCGGTGACCGCTGGCGGTGGATTCGGCGGTGGCGGTGGATTCGGAGGAACACGAGTAACGGGCACTATTAAATCGGTGACCGGTAATTCTGTAACCATTACCTTGGATGATCCGACTCAGGCATCATCACTTAAATCTGGCGATGCGGCACGCGTTACTGATACGGGTGGCGCCGCTGGCGGAGCTGCACCTGCACCAGTCTCTCCGGTAGCACCTGCGGGGCAGACCCCACCAAGTGGTGCGCCAACTGCACCCGGAAATGCACCCGGAACTGCACCCGGAACTGCACCCGCAATGGGTCGTCGCGGTGGTGGTGGGCTTTTCTCAAATCCAGCACTGGTGACTTGTTTATCAAAGGCTGGTGTGACAATCACACCAGGGCAACGTCCTAATTTCCAGGATCCAGCTACGCAAACAGCAATAGCTGCATGCATGTCTCAATTGGGTATTGCAGCACCAGGTCGGATTGGCGCCGGGGCACCAAATCCAACCGCAACTCCTTGATTACCTTAAATAATTAAGCAGTAATACTGGAGAGATCGTTGATTTCTTCGCTCGAAAGAGCGGCAAAGTTGATGATCTCTTTTAGTTGCTCTACCGTGCGCGCACTTGCGATTGGCGCAGCGACTCCGGGTTGGGCAGCCAACCAGCCAAGTGCAACAGCAGAGATAGAACATTCGTGTTTCGTTGCAATCTCTTCTAGCTTTGCCACCGTCTTGTAACCACGATCGTTCTGGTAATCCTCGACTCCACCTGCACGAACAGATTCGATACTGGCTCCTGGGCGATACTTCCCGGATAAGAATCCACGAGCCAAACCAAAGTACGGTAGCCCAGAGATTCCTTCTGCAACAACAACTGGCGCTGCATCAGATTCGTATTCTTCGCGCACCAATAAGTTGTAGTGATTCTGCAGACCGATATATTGAGCAAATCCTTCAGCTTTAGATATAGCAATAGCCTCTTGGAGCCGTGCGCCACTGTAATTTGACGCCGCGATATATCTGACTTTTCCAGACTTTATAAGTTTGTCGTAGGCGCCTAAAGTGTCAATCAGTGGCACTGTTGTGTCATCTTCGTGGGAATAATAGATATCGAGGTAATCTGTTTGTAGCGCATTGAGTGAATCATCGATTGCCGCTGCAATATTTGCTGGTGACAGACCAGGACGACCCGAGAACTTTGCGACCTTTGAAGCCAAGACGATTTCTGAACGGTTACCGCGTTGCTTCATCCAGTTGCCGAGAATCCTCTCGCTATCGTGGCCCGAATTGCCTTCTTTCCACTCCGAATAACCATCTGCGGTATCAATAAAATTACCGTTAAATTCGGTATAGGCATTGAGGACTTTGAAGGATTGTTCTTGGTCCGCGCTCCATCCGAATACATTTCCGCCAAGGCAGAGTGGGTGGACTTTTAGGTCGGTCTTATTAAGTGAGATCTGATTCATGGCCCAAGTCTACGGGGCTTCTATTAGAGTGGTGACATGACAACCGGCGGCTTCACAAGTGAACAGTTAGCTCTAGAAGAGCAGATTCTTGTATTACCCCACTTGGATATTAAGGATGCAGTAGAAATTGGTGAAATCGGCGCCGCTATTGCCCGGCGAGAAAATCTGCCAATCTCTATCCGAGTACAAATGGGGGAATGGATCGTTTTTCATATCGCCATGCCCGCTGCAGAAGAATCGCAGACCTCCTGGATCACCCGTAAAGCGCGCGTCGTCTTAGCTACAGGTCACTCGACAATCTTCGAGCGAGTACAGGCAGAAGAGCAGGGTCGGGATTGGTATGCAGATCACAACACCACTGAAGAGATATTTGCGATCCACGGTGGCGGAGTTCCACTCAATGTTTCTGGTGTTTCTGGTATTGGTTTAAAAGGAATTTTATTGATTAGTGGATTGCCGCAAGTAGAAGATCATCTACTGTGTGTCAGAATCATTACCGAATTCTTGGCACGCGTCGGAGAAAATCAGTGACATCTTCCATCTGGATTGCAGGTGAAGTTTTAATTGATCTTGTACCACAAAGAGACACTCGTGTTGCAATTGTTGGTGGCGGACCCGCCAACACCGCCAAAGCGCTGGCTCGGTTGGGATTTGACGCCCAATTTATCGATGGAATTTCAACGGATCACTATGGTCAGAAAGCACGCGCAGAACTTCTTGCAGATGGTGTAAACCTCGAACATTCACTTACATCTGATAAGCCGACCTGCACCGCGACTGTCACATTGGACTCTGCTGGTGGGGCTTCCTATGAATTTTTAATTAGCGGTACGGCCACCTTTGAATTTGATGAATCCTGGTTACCAAACCCCACCAACCCACCAGCTGTTTTGCACATCGGCACTCTTGCGACAATTGTCGAACCAGGTGCAACACATCTCTTTGCTTGGGCAAAACAGGTAAAAGCACCGTTGATATTTGATCCAAATATCCGTAGCTCTGTGGTCAGTGACCGGGCTTTGTATCAGGGAATTGTAGAAAAATGGGCGTCGATTGCCTCGGTAATCAAACTCAGCGATGAAGACCTTGCCTGGCTGTATCCGGGGCAGGAGGAGCAACAGATTGCGCACCACTTCTTGCATAGCGCTGCTGAATTAGTTGTGGTTACTAAAGGTGCAGAAGGCATGACGGCATATACCGAAGGCGCAGAAATCAGTGTTCCTGGTGTCAAAGTTCAGGTGGTAGATACGGTCGGTGCTGGAGACACGGTTGGCGCAATATTGGCTGAAGCAATCGTGAAGTATGGCTTGGAAAATTTAGTTGGGGATACTTTAAAGAAGGTTCTTAACCGCGCCGCGAAAGCCGCAGCAATTACATGTTCTCGTCCTGGTGCAAATCCTCCTAACCAAAAAGAACTCGAAGGTTTCTAATGCAAAATATTGATGGCTCAGAGATTTCGATTGCAATTGATTTAGATCAAGGTGCACGGATAGCCTCCATGCAATGGCGTGACTTGCAATTCGCGCTACCTTTTAGAGGAACACCGTTGTCCTGGGGTTGGTATGGCATGGCGCCTTGGGCTGGACGCATTAATGATGGGCTAATCACCGGTGCAGATGGCACCGAACATTTATTGCCAACGCAATGGATGTTCCCGCATGCAATTCATGGTTTTGGATTCACATCATCGTGGGAAGATATTGGCAAAGGCCGGGCACGGTTAGAGCTGCCGGATCCTTATGGTGGGGCCGTTGTAGAACAAACAATTGAAATTTTAGACGATGCTGTTAGATGGATATTGGAATATGAAGCCAATGGTTGCGATCTACCTGCGTGGCTTGGTTTCCATCCATGGTTCCCGCGCGAACTTTCACGTGGCGGGGAAGCAGAAGTCGAATTCAGTGCTGGTCGAATGATGCAACGCGGTGAAAATGGATTACAGAATGGCAAATTTATGACCCCCACCCCAGAGCCATGGGATGACTGCTTTGTTGATGTTAAAGGCACACCTTCTGTTCTCTGGCCTGGCGCCGCTCGACTAACCGTGGAATCTGACGCTCCATATTGGGTGGTTTATACAGAGGATCCCGAAGGTGTCTGTATTGAGCCACAATCAGCTCCACCCAATGCGTCAAATATTGGCATCGAAGGCGAGCACTACATAGAAGCTTTGTTTACTTTCTCGGAAGAGGTTTAGTCTTAGCCCATGGCCGAACAACATGAATTGCGCGAAAAAGGTTTGCGGCTTACACCGCAGCGCGAACTAGTTCTGCAAGCGGTTCGCGATTTGGGCCACGCAACTCCCGAAGAAGTAGCGACGAAAATTCATCAGACGCACCCCGGCATAAATCTGTCAACCGTCTACCGTAATTTAGAGACCTTAGAAAATGTTGGCTTGGTGCAGCACACACACTTTGGTCATGGTGGTGCGACGTATCACGCCGAAGAAGAGATCACGCACCTGCACCTAGTCTGCGGGATCTGTGGATCGGTGGGAGATGCTCCCATTGAATCCGCTGCAAACTTTGTGCAACTACTTGCCGATGATTTTGGTTTCAAGACCGATGTCACGCATTTTGCAATTTATGGAACATGCACAACTTGTACCGAGCTCACGAAGTAATTCCATGAGCGCCGTACTTGTCGAAACTGGTCCTGACCAAGGTGCCATCTGGCATTTTGGTGAACCTAATCATGAGCAACGTGAATTAGCTGTCGGCAACGCTTGGGCAGATCTTTCGCATCGTGGTGTAATTACTGTGACTGGTGCTGACAGAATTAAGTGGCTTAATGATATGACTACTCAAGAATTAGCAACCCTGCCGATGGGTCAGTGGACCACTACTCTGTTATTAGATGCGCAAGGACATATAGAGCAACAGTTATTTTTGGTAGACGATGGCAGTACTACGTGGATACATACTGAATCGGAAAAAGTAGAAGAATTTATTGGATATTTAAATAAGATGAAATTCATGTTAGATGTTGATGTTAAAGACGCGACTCACGATTATGCAGTCGTGCGTGCTCCTGGTGCTGCAGATGCCTTTGGTGGTCCGTTTGCACTGATTCCGTATGCCGAATTGCAAGATATAACCGATGCATTTAAAGCCGCGGCACACATGCAAGTAGGTATCTGGGCGCTAGAAGCCGAACGAGTTGCCGCTGGCCGGGCCCGAATACTTTTTGAAACCGATCACAAATCGATTCCAAACGAGCTGGGGTTTATTAATACCGCGGTCCATATGAACAAAGGTTGCTATCGTGGTCAAGAGACCGTCGCCAAAGTATTTAATTTAGGACACCCGCCGCGTCGCCTGGTTTTGTTGCATTTAGATGGATCGATGGTTCATATGCCTGATCACGGCGCCAAAGTCACTCATGATGGCAAAGAGGTTGGCTACATTGGTAGCGTCGCTCGCCATTACGAATTAGGCCCGATCGCATTGGCAGTTATAAAGCGCACTACGCCGGTAACTGCTACGTTGGATATAGATGGTGTCGCGGCAACTCAAGAAGTCTTGGTCGCTGCCGAATGACTCTCGATACATCGAATCCATTCTTTGCTCGCAGCACCTTGGAATACGAATTACCGCCTTTTGCACTGATTAAAGATGAGCATTACCTGCCAGCTTTTTACGGGGGCATGGCGGCCCAGTTGGAAGAAGTATCAGAAATCTTGGCATCCGGTGCGCCTACCTTCGAGAATACAATCGTTGCGTTAGAGAAGAGCGGACAGATTCTTGCGCGAGTTTCTCTTGTCTTCTTCAATAAGTCCTCGAGTGATACATCTGTAGAACTAGATGCAATTGAAGAAGAGATAGCGCCAAAACTTGCACTCCATAGCGATGCCATCCGACTTGACCCGGTGCTCTTTAAGCGGATCGAAGATTTGTATAATGTCAAAGAGACGCTAAATTTGAATGTCGAAGATGCCTGGTTGCTCGAAAGGTATTACCGCGATTTTTACTTTGCCGGTGCGCACTTGACCGAAGCCCAGCGCGAAATCCTAAAAGGTATCAACGAAGAACTCTCTAAGTTGGAGGCCCGGTTCTCGAGGCAGACTTTGGCAGACACCAATGATTTAGCAGTCGTCGTGGACAGACGTGAAGAGCTAGATGGATTAAGTGAAAACGATATTGCTGCAGCAAAGGTGGCGGCAGAAGCCCGCGGCCTATCCGATAAATGGCTGATTAATATGGTGAATTTTTCTGGTCACCCCTTGCTGGAC
>Ga0214164_1001648_pt1 | contig 12456 bp, 9 predicted proteins | sample TroBogepilimnion_13_FD_153003 | JGI IMG/M metagenome (GOLD analysis project Ga0214164, IMG submission 153003) | Freshwater microbial communities from Trout Bog Lake, WI - Practice 03JUN2009 epilimnion v4 | ecosystem: Environmental > Aquatic > Freshwater > Lake > Epilimnion/Euphotic zone ...
TCTGGGCATATACAAAGCTTATTCTGTAGCGCGTGAGATAGCAGAAATAGACCCTTTTTTTAAAGTGGTCTGCTTTATTGAAGGGATTACAGAAGAAAATATCAATGAGTTTTTAACGGGTGGCGGAAAGCTGGATGTGGTAATTGATGAGTGCGACAGTGTAAACATCAAAATACTCTGCCGGATAAAGTCGAAAGCCCTGCACATACCGGTTCTTATGGAAGCAAGCGACCGGGGAACATTTGATGTGGAACGTTATGACCTGCATCCTGAGATGCCGATCATGCATGGATGGCTGGATCACCTGGAACTGGATTTTGAAGTGCTTAAAAACTTAAGAACCAATGAGGAAAAGGTGCCTTATATGCTGCCCATTTCGGGTTTGGAGACTTTATCGGCAAGGATGAGGGCTTCCATGATCGAATTAAAAAGCACAATTACCACCTGGCCTCAGCTGGCAACAGCCGTAACCCTGGGCGGTGCATTGGCGGCTGATACCTGCCGTCGGATTTTCCTCGGGCAGTTCACAGATTCTGGCAGGTATTTTGTAGATCTCGAAGCGCTGGTACCTGATACCAGGCACAAGACAGAATTTATTCCGGCAATTCATGAACCTGCCCTGACTAGTGAGAAAATGAAAGAACTGGCAGAGTTGGTTATAACCAATTTGCCAGCAAGTAGTTTGATTATTAATGAAAAACAGGTAACCGAACTGGTAACAGAAGCTATAAAGGCGCCATCGGCAAGCAATGCGCAGCCCTGGAAATGGTATTTCAGCAAAGGGTATTTATTCCTGTTTTATGAAGATACGGGCATACTTTCTTTTGGCGATCATAAGCATAGAGCATCTTTCCTGGCCTTGGGTGCGGCAATTGAGAACCTGGAATTGACCGCATATCAGAAAGGCATTAAAGCCGATATACATACTTTTCCATTGAATGATCAATCGGCACTGGCTGCCGTTTTTACTTTTTCAAAGCATGAGCCACACAGCATGAGTTATGCTTATGCGCAGCTGGTAAATTATATCGATGAAAGGCAAACCAACCGGAATACGGGTAGCAGGGAAAACATAGCGGAAGATATATTGAGGAAAGTAACTGAAGCTGCTGCCAGTGTGCCTGGGGCTTCAGTGATTTTAAAAAATACTGCTGAGGAAATAAGTGCCATGGCCGCCTTGAACGGAAGCGCCGAACGACTGAAACTGCTGCATCCGCAAGGCCATTTTGAGTTTTTTGAAAAGGAATTAAGATGGGATGACAAAGACAGCAGTAACCGGAAAGACGGAATTAATCTAAGGGAATTATGTATTTCGGGCCAGGAGGAAATAGCCTTGAAAATGATAAGAAGCCCAGAAGCAATAAAATTACTTGCTGAGTGGAATGCTGGGCGAGCATTGGAGTATATAGGCAGGCGATCGGTTGCAACCGCTTCGGCAATCGGATTGATTACAATGCCTGACAGCTCACCGGCTAGTTATTTAAACGGTGGCAGGGCTATGGAGCGGATGTGGCTGACTGCAAACCAAAATGGACTAGCAGTGCAACCATTAATGACCCCATTAGTGTTTTTAGAAAATTACTCTATACATACTGATAATAAAAGGTTAGGATTTATGCAGGATGAAATAGATATATTGAATGAAAAAATTAACGCATTATTCCATGAAGCACAGCATGTGGGAATGATATTTTTATTTAAATTGAGTGTTGCTGAAAAGCCTACTGTAAAATCTTATCGCAAAGGAGTGGATGAAGTGTTGTATTTTGCAAGCAAATAGTTCGGATAGCTGAAATATCCGGCAGTGAAAAATTTACCATTCAATTTTGAAATTAAGTTGCTTCATGAGATGTAGAAAGCTTTATTTTCTTTTATTGCAATTGTTGTTGTTATCTGGTGGTATCTATGCACAGGATACTATAGTATTCAGTGACCCGGCCAGAACAATAAGTATTGGGACAAAAATTGCAATACTTGAGGATAAAACCAATTCATTGAGCATTCCAGAAGTTCTGGCATCCGGCAATTTCAAAAAAAGTACTCAGGAGGTTCCCAATCTTTCTATCACCAAATCTTCCTTCTGGAGCAAATTGATTGTGAGCAACAAGACAAATAGTAATAACCTTGTACTATTGCTTGAATATCCGACAATTGATAGTGCTGAATTTGTTACATTGCTTCCCACCGGCGCTTATGAAGTAGTGAAAACAGGTGAGTATGTGCCGGTAAATAGCCGACAGCATCATAATCAGAATTATATCTTTGACCTTGATATACCAAGCGGACAGTCCCGAACCTTTTTATTAAAAGTAATTGCTGCCGAACAGCTTCAGTTGCCGCTAACCATAAGTACCGGAAAAAGCAATGCGGAAGAATTAAATAATAAAGATTTGATCTTCGGGCTTTATGCTGGGATAATTCTTGTAATGCTTTTGTATAACCTGTTTCTTTATTTTACAGTAAGAGACCGATCCTATTTATATTATGTAGGTTATATCCTTTTTGTAGGTATGTCGCAGGCCTGTCTTCAGGGTTATGCCTTCCGGTTTCTTTATCCCTCCTCTTATTTTCTTGCAAATGCCATGATGGTGTGGATACCTGCTTTATCGGGGATATTTTCTGTTTTGTTCATTAATAATTTTATGAACATCCGCCATTATACACCGGGTCTTTATAAGTTTTTGCTGTTTATTTCAGGTATTTATGTTGCTATCATATTGCTCAGCTTTACTGGTAATTACCGGTTATGTACGGGTATAATGCAGCTTTTGGTTATTATTCTTTCGATTACCGGCTACACAGTAGCAGTAAAAATTACAAGAAAGGGATACAGGCCAGCCCGATTCTTCCTTATTGCATTTTCGATTTTTATAGCAGGTGTTGTCGTATTTGTACTGCGCAATGCAAATGTGCTGCCCTATAATTTGTTTACTTTTTATGCCATGCCAATCGGAAGTGCCATTGAGGTTGTTTTACTTTCTATAGCACTGGCAGATAAAATCAATACATTCAGAAAGGAAAAGGAATTATCTCAGGCAGAAACGGTAACCGCCTTGAAGGAAAATGAAAGGATAATCAGGGAACAGAATGTATTGCTGGAAACTAAAGTGGAAGAACGCACACATGAATTGAAACTGACAAATGAAGACCTTAGTGTAGCGCTCACGAATCTTAAAGATACCCAGACTCAACTTGTAGAATCAGAGAAAATGGCCTCTCTCGGTCAGCTTACAGCAGGAATAGCGCATGAAATAAATAATCCTATAAATTTTGTTACTTCCAATATTAAGCCACTGAACAGGGATGTATATATGCTGCTGGATACAATTGATTGTATAGAAAAGATTATAGCAGATGATTCGAGCACAGCAGAGAAACAGAGACAGATTGAAGAGTATAAGACTGACATTGATTTTGATTACCTGAAAATGGAAATCGATCAATTATTGAAAGGTATAGGAGAAGGCGCATCGCGCACAGCTGAAATTGTTAAGGGCCTGAGGGTTTTTTCACGGCTGGATGAAGACGACCTGAAAAAGGCGGATATTAATGAAGGATTGGAATCTACTTTGATAATTGTAAATAATAATTTGGGTGGCGCTATTAAATTAACAAAAAAATTAGGAAATTTACCTTTGGTAGAATGTTATCCGGGAAAGCTGAATCAGGTATTTCTGAATATTATTTCGAATGCAATACATGCAATAAATAAGAAGCACGAAGGCAAACCAGGAGGGGAATTAACCATCGGCACATCATGTGACGAACATAATGTGTTCATAAAAATAACAGACAATGGGACAGGAATGACTGAAAAAGTGAAACAACGATTATTTGAACCATTTTTTACTACCAAGGATGTAGGAGAAGGTACAGGTTTAGGATTATCTATAGCCTATAATACAATAGTAAAACATAATGGTCAAATTGCGGTAAATAGTGAGCTTGGGATTGGGACAGAATTCATACTTACATTACCTTTAACACAGAAATAATTATTGATTTTGAATAACCGGAGCAAAATAAAAGTCTTGTATATAGACGATGAGCAAAATAACCTGGTAGGGTTTAAGGCAACCTTCAGGTTTGATTATAATATTTTAATTGCCATCGATACTGCACAAGCTTATTCTCATTTAAAATCGCATCCCGATATCAGTGTCATACTGTGCGATCAGAGAATGCCGGAAACAACAGGTTCACTTTTTTTTGAAGAAATGAGAGAAAGATACCCGGACCCGGTAAGAATGCTGATTACAGGTTATTCGGATATTGAATCGGTTATTGATGCTGTAAATAAGGGGCACATCTACCGATATATAAAAAAGCCCTGGACAGATGCAGATATAAGGTCGGCCATAGAGGAAGGGAATAAATATTATGTAACCACATCTATGCTTGCTGTGAAAAATAAAGAACTGCAGGCAGCATATGATGAACTTGGTAAATTTACATACAGTGTAACACATGATCTCAGAGGCCCGTTGTTAAGTGTTATAGGCGCTATAGACCTGGCAAAAACAATGGATGAACTTACTGAAATAAGATCTCTGCTGAACATGATGGATGATGCAGTAAAGAAGCTGGATGAATTTATCAGAAATACACACGAATATTATAATCTTAAAAGAGGAAAATTAATTTTTGAGAAAATTGACTTTAAAAAAATGATGGCAGATGCATCGGCTATTTTTAACATCGCCGGTAGAATGGATAATGTGAAATTTATAGCTAATGTTTCTCAGAATGAGGATTTTATCAGCGATGAAAATTCTATAAAGATTATTATGAATAATCTTTTCTCGAACGCATTTAAATTCCAGAAGAAAAACGCAACTGATAAATTTGTGTCGGCAGATATCAGTATCAATAACGGAACCGCTGACATAATTGTAAAGGATAACGGAATAGGAATTGATGACAGTCACATAGAAAAAATATTTGCTATGTTTTACAGGGCTACATCAGATGAACCTGGTTCAGGTTTTGGCTTGTATAATGTAAAAGATGCTATTACCAGATTAGGGGGGACTATAAAGGTAAAATCTATATTGAATGAAGGGACCACATTTAATGTTTCCCTACCCAGCAAAGTAAATGAGCCATAAATAGTATGGGCAACATAAAGAAACTGAACTTTATTGTAATTGACGATAGCAAGCTGGATTGTTTTATCGCAGAAAAAGTCATTACAAATACCGGGAAAAGCGGTGAGGTAAGGTCGTTTGTAAGCGCTGAGCAGGCATTGGAGACAATAATATCAGCAAAAAATACTTATTTTCCTCATACAATTATTCTTGTGGACATCCAGATGCCCGTTATGAATGGGTTCCAGTTTATTGAGGCATTTGAGCTATTGGGGCCGGAAGTAATTAATAATTACTCCATATTCGTTATTTCATCTTCTATTAATGAAAATGACCTGAAAAGGGTGGATAATTATGTATCTGTAAAGCAATTTTTAAATAAGCCACTCAACAGCAACATACTTGGAGCTTTAGTAGATCAATATTGAATTGTGCCCATGTGCTGCTGGTTAAGAATCTGAAATATTATTTTTGTTATGATAAATGACCGATCGCCTGAACTGATAGAATGCCCGCGGGATGCCATGCAAGGATGGGAAAAAATGATACCCACAGCTGACAAAGCAGCCTACCTGAATGCATTGCTGAGAGTGGGATTTGATGTGTTGGATTTCGGTTCATTCGTTTCGGCTAAAGCAATACCACAACTTGCCGATACCAGGGAGGTAATACCTCAGTTAAGGCTTGATAATACAACTACAAAGTTGCTGGCAATTATTGCCAATACCCGTGGCGCCGAGGAGGCGGTAGTTTATGATGAAATCAGTTATCTGGGATTCCCTTTTTCCATTTCCGAAACCTTTCAGCTGAGGAACACCAATAAAACCATAGCGCAGTCGCTGGTGCAGGTAGAGGAAATACAAAACCTATGTGTGCAACGAAAGAAAGAACTGGTGATTTACATATCTATGGGTTTTGGTAATCCTTATGGCGATGATTACAGCGCTGAAGTGGCCATCAACTGGGTGGCAAAACTATCGGCCATGGGCGTAAAAACCATAGCTATGAGCGATACAGTAGGAGTGGCCCAACCTGATAATATCAGTTATATTTTCAACCAGCTGATACCGGAATTCAAGGAGCTGAGTATAGGCGCACACTTTCATTCGGCGCCCGATACTTGGGAAGAAAAAATAGAGGCTGCCTACAATGCCGGCTGCAGGCGATATGACAGCGCCCTGAAAGGGATAGGTGGCTGCCCAATGGCGGAAGATGAACTGGTAGGCAATATAGCAACTGAAAACCTGGTAGGGTGGTGCGGCATGAAAAATATTCCACTTAAAATCAATCAGGAGGCTTTTTGGGAAGCCATGGAGATTGCTGGCAGGATATTTGTAAAATAGGCCGGTTTATCCATTAGTTGTAATTGTTTTATTTCATATCAACGTTACTAAAAGAATATATTACCAGTAGTTAATAAGAAAATTATTACTGTAATATCAGATTTTTATCTGTAACTTTATTTCAAATTTCTTACTATGCAAAATATCAGCCGTATTCTGCTTTTGTTTTTTGTGACCATTACTCTTTCAGCGGGCGCTCAGACAAAATATTATCAATCTGATACCAGCATAAAAGTATATGCCTATGGCAATCTTCAGACGCTTGCCTGGTGTGGAGGATTTAATAATCCTCAGTTTGCTATGGCCGATCTTAATCATGACGGATTGACAGACCTGGTTGTTTTTGAGCCATGGAATAGCTTACGGACTTTTCTGAATGTAGGCAGCGAAGGTAATCCGCAATACAGGTATGCACCGGAATACGAAGTGAATTTTCCGCCATTGCTTGACTATATGGTACTTGCCGATTACAATTGCGATGGCATTCCCGACCTTTTTCACCAGGGCGAATTTGGTTTTGCAGTTTACCGGGGTTATTACAATGAATACAACCAGCTTGCCTTTAAGTTTTATAAAGACCTTTTTTATAATAACGACTGTACTTCGCCCGGCCCGGTAAATGCATTTGATAATCCCAGTGATATTCCCGCAATTGTGGATGTTGATAATGATGGTGACCTTGATTTTATTGCCTATAATATTGTGGGTGGCAATATGAACATGTACAAAAACTACCGGGTAGAGCTTGGTTTGCCATGTGATAGTATTGTAATAGGCCTTTATGACCGCACTTGGGGAATGGTGTCGCAGGGATTTTATCGCACACATACTTTTCCGGTTGCACCTGATACAAGTTGCCTGAGAACGCCGAAGCCAAAGTCGGGAGAAAAGAAAACACATATGGGTAATACCCCCTGCCTGTTCGATTACGACATGGATGGCGATTATGATTACCTGGATGGCAGTGTATCTTTTAATGAAATGACTTTTCTTAAAAACGGACGTATACCTTATGATCCGGTAGGACGGGATTCAATGATATACCAGGATACAATGTGGCAATCGCTGACAGGAGGTACTCAAATAGAAATACCTATATGGCCGGCAGCATTTAATATCGATATAGACCAGGATGGAAAGAAAGACCTGCTGGTAGCGCCCAATACACCTAACCTCTCTGAAAACTATTATTGTGTGTGGTTTTACAAGAACTACACTACACCTGGTAATCCGGACTGGCGTTTTCAGTCGGATTCTTTTTTAGTAGATAAATCAATTGATCTTGGAACAGCGGCATATCCTTCCTTATTTGATATTAACAAGGATGGCAAACCAGATATGATTGTCGGTTCAGATGGTTATTATACCTCCGGAGATGGCAGTTTGCGCAGCAGGCTTTCCTATTATCAGAACACAAGCACAACAGGCCATCCGTCATTAACCTTACAAACTAAAGACTATCTTGGGTTGAGCAGTTATGGTTTTAAAGGTATTGCTCCTGCATTTGGCGATATTGATAATGATGGAATAAGTGACCTGGTAATCGGGCATTCGGATGGTACTCTTTCTTATCTTAAGAACATGGCTGCAAGCGATACTGCCCAGCCTAACTTCGTAATGGATGAAGTGGCCCTTACTGATGAAGATGGAACTATTATAAATGTAGGCGGTCATGCAGCGCCATTTATTTATGATATGGACCTGGATGGGAAGAAAGACCTGATAATAGGTAATATATACGGTACAATAGATTATTATCAGAATGTGAGTACCACACCCGGCTCCATAAAACTGAAACTAATTACCAAGCACCTGGGTAATGTACACGCAGACTCAATGGATAGTTATGGCATAATGAGCACGCCATTCATCGGGGTTATTGACAGTACGAATGTTAAGTATCTGCTGGTAGGCGGCAACTCGGGGAATATTTACCGCTATACCGGATTCCAGACCGGTGATACTTCGGCAACTTATACCATGCTCGATACCGACTACAGCTTTATTGATTCCACCTATTCCATATACAGCCATTCCGGTACTCCATATGGTTATTACGGCAACCACCGCCCTGCACCAACTGTAGGTGATATAGCAGGAGATGGCTCACTCACTATGCTGGTGGGTGATAATAAGGGCGGTATTGAGTGTTATAAGGCAAGGCCATATGTACCCTTCCCTATCAGTCATGTAGGAGTAGCAGAAGTGAACGAGAACGGCAATGTTTCGGTATTCCCAAATCCTTCTAGAGATGTACTCAATGTATCATGGAACAGTATAACACAACCCGAAGTGCAGATCAGCCTGATTAACATGGAAGGCCAGACATTGTATAAGACTTCATCTGCCACTACAGCCAACAAGATATCCATTTCTCTTGATTTGCTGCCCTCAGGTATGTATGTATGCGTGCTGCAAAGTGGGGTGAACAGGTATTACAGTAAATTTACGGTGGTCAGGTAGGTTAATTTATTATAAACAGATAATTAAAAACCCCTCTTAAAATCCGGATTTTAAAAGGGGTTTTTTACTGAGGCCTATTCCTTATTTAGCAGCTATATTTTTTATCGTACTGTTGCTTTGCTGCACTGTTGGTTTTTCAATCATGGTTCCACCCATAGCCAGGTTTATTTGCAGCTGGGTAAGGCTGTTTAAGATAAACAGATTGGTGGTATGGGCCAGTTGGGCGTCAGGTATTCCCAATATGGAATGTTCTGTTGGTATCCTTCCGTCAGTTAAATTAGCATTATAGCTGCTTACCGCCAGTTTCAGATCTGTCAGCAGTTTCCGGGATACATAGTTTTCACGCAGGTCTACCAGTTTTTCACTGATAACTATTTGCTTTTGTTCAAAATCATCAGGTATTGCAGTGGCATCAATATCCCGTTCAATGAGTACTTTTTTCAGTTGTTCGCAGGCATTATTAATGTCTGCCACAAGTTTCCGGTTTTCGGGCGTTGCATTTTTATTTTCAGTCCGCTGCAGATTATGCAGAATCTGCTCATTGCTGAGGTAAGTATATATCGGCAATTGCGGCACAGGTTGCCTTAGGCCTATCATCGTAAACTGCAGGCAACTGAAACCCACAAGCAGAATACTGATGATAATGGTATTCATCCTCTTTTCCGGATTGCGGATTCCGGTAAAAAAATAGACCGGAATAAATACAAACAGTGAAAAGCCTACTGCTATTAACCAGTATACGCCCGACCGGGCGCCGGGCCAGTGTTGCACGGCAAACATAATAGCCATGCAGAAAAGAATACCCATCAGCGTTCCGCTAACAGAAGTAATTTTTTCGGCGGTTTTATCTGCTTCCCTGGTTTTGATAATGGCAATTAAAGGAAGAAACACCAAGCCGAGTAAAACAATACCGGCACTTAACAAAGCGCTGGCCCCCGGCCAGTGCATAATCTTAAAAAACGAACCGAATATCAATAATGCTACCGATGCGGTTCCACTGATCATCATTGACTTTTTCATAATATAATAGTTTTTAAACGTTAATAAATTGATGGTTTCTACTTCTATTTCATACAGATCCTTATTGCACAACCGCTTTAAGGTTTGCCTGTAGAAGAGTTCAAAGTCATCATTTTCTTTGAACTCTTGCTCTATGATGCAGCAGATATGATCCAGAAGGTTTAACTGCAGATCCTCCATTTCAACGCCGTCACGTCTGATGTCGTTGAGGATATAAGCAACCTGTTCATCTGTTATGCAATACATTAGAATGAGATTTTGACCAGAATAAAGATTGTTACATTTTTGTAATACATTAAGTTGCTGAAAATGCTGACACAGGTTTTGGTGTAATGAGGATAAGTATGGTTTTTAAAAAATCAAGCAATTCACTTACTGATTCTTTGGTAGCAGTTTTGCCCGGTTTAGTAAGGGAGTAATATTTACGCATCCGCTTGCCTATAAAAACTTCTTCAGCCTCCACCAGCCCATCAGCCTCCAGCTTGTGCAGGGCAGGGTAGAGCGACCCCTCCTTAACCAGTATTTTCTCGCCCGATAATTCCTTCACCAGTTGCGTTATTTCATAACCATACATGCGCCCCCTGTCTTCCAGTAAACGCAGAATTATGGTTCCTAGTGTGCCCTTTAATAACTCTGTCTGATTCATAGTTTTTAGTTGCATCGTTTAGCAATACATCGCAAAGCTATGTATTAAAATTGAAAACGCAAAATAATTTTTAAAAATAATTTCGCTTCAATAAAATGGAATCTGACTGAAATATTTTTGAGGCAGGAGGTCGTATTATAAAGACCTATTTCAGGGAATTTAACTTCTTTTGAATGGTCTGTTTATCTGTTATGGTCTTTGCAAGTGAGAACGCTTTCTCGTAATTTAGTTTTGCCTTGTTGTTGTCTATATCCGTATATAATTCACCCAGCAGCGTAAAGTAAAAATGATTGTCTACCAGCTTCAGCTTTTCTGCTTCCATTATCGCAGCTTCTTTTCCATTTGCTTTTGAGAGTGCATAGGTTCTATTCAGGGCTGCTATAGGAGAATATTCTGTTTGCAGCAGGTGATTGAACAATTGTAAAATGCTTTCCCATTTTTCTTTTGTATCCTCCTTGATAGTATGCCACCAGGCAATACTTGCTTCCAGATGATATTTTGAAATTTCATTGCCTTTTGCAGAGCAGTTGAGAAAATAAACTCCTTTTTCAATGAGTTCATGGTTCCATAATGATTCGTCCTGGTCGTGGTAAAGAATTGTATCTCCGTTTTCATTTTTCCGGGCAGCAAAACGGGAAGACTGAAAGCACATCAGGGATAAGAGGGCATTTACCTTTGGTTGATCGGTAAGCTCATTTTCAATAAGCAGGTGTGTGAGTCTCATTGCTTCGAGGCAAAGCTCCTCCCGCAATACCGTGTCATTGCTTTCGGAATAATAACCTTCGTTGAAGAGCAAGTATAATGTGGTCAATACAGGCTCAATCCGGTTGTTGATTTCGGCCGGACCCGGGAATTCGATTTGGACTTTTTCCTGCCGCAGTTTTTCTTTAGCCCGTAACAGGCGTTTGCTGATCGTTTCTTTATTGGTCAGTAAAGCATTGGCAATTTCGTCGATGCCAAATCCGCAGAGTATGCGTAATGCCAGGCCAATCTGTGCCTCTGCTGAGATGGAAGGATGGCAGATGGCAAAGAGCATTTGCAACTGGCTGTCGGTAATATTTTTTTCAGATAAGTCGATAACAATCTCTTCAGATAGAGGAGTTGCCGTTTGTACTTCTTTGACTATTTTTTCTGCAAAAATGTGGCTCCGGTTAATGAGGTTTTTAGCTTTATTCTTTGCAACTGAATACAGCCATGCTGTTGGATTTTCAGGTATACCCCGATAAGGCCAGGTTTCGAGTGCAGACAAAAAAGTTTCACCGGCAATATCTTCTGCGACCTCTATATGCGCTATGCCAAAGAGTTTACAGAGTACGGCTGTGATTTTCCTGAATTCGGTACGGAATAAATGCGGTATGAGTTCCTGTTGTTCCATAAAAGGAAAAGCCCTTGCAAAATTAACAAGGACTTTTTTTAACTTTTCAACTTTATTGAAGCTATAATAAACTGATCTCCCTGACCTCTACGTTTCCGCCAACATTCAAGATGGGGCATCCTTTTGCCAGTTCTACTGCCTCATCGTAAGAATCGGCCTTTACCGCCGAATAGCCGCCTATTGACTCTTTTATTTCAGTAAAAGGCCCGTTGGTTACTACATTGCTGCCTTTCACTACTCTGCCGGTATCGGCAAGGCGGTTTCCCCGGTCGGCCAGCTTTCCCTGGGCTGCGATGCCTGCAATCCAGTCCATCCATCTTTTGGTCATGGCTTCCATTTGTTCGGGAGTGCCCTGAGGCATTGCCTTATAATCCATTCTGTATACCAATAAGAAATCTTTCATTTTTCTGAGTTTTAATTGTGATTAAACCCAGATTTTGCAGTAGACCTATCCGGTAAGACTTAATGGCAGTTTGGTGTTTTCAATAAAACTGAATAAGCTATCATACCATTGTCGTCGTT
>Ga0214164_1001649_pt1 | contig 12445 bp, 13 predicted proteins | sample TroBogepilimnion_13_FD_153003 | JGI IMG/M metagenome (GOLD analysis project Ga0214164, IMG submission 153003) | Freshwater microbial communities from Trout Bog Lake, WI - Practice 03JUN2009 epilimnion v4 | ecosystem: Environmental > Aquatic > Freshwater > Lake > Epilimnion/Euphotic zone ...
TGCGCGATTCAATTACCGTAAAAGTAATTGGCACACCTGCGCCACCAGTAGTAACAGGCACAAGTACCTATTGCCAGTTTGTGACTTATGTGGCTCCCACTGCTGCCGGCACAAATGTATTATGGTATACAGCTGCGACAGGCGGGGCCGGTACAGCCACAGCGGGTACAGTAAATACCAGCATTCCCGGCACCACTACCTTCTACGTTACCCAGAGCGACTCAGGATGCACCAGCGCACGCGGGCCATTCCCGATCACGGTAAATCCGCAACCTCCTGTGCCTGCCATAATCGACAGCCCGTGGAGCTATTGTCCGGGTCAGCCGTTTCAGGCATTTACAGTTATATCCGGTACCGGTGTTTTGTGGTATGCTGCCGCTACAGGCGGCGCCGGAAACAGTGTGGCGCCTATAATCAATACCACTATACCTGGCTCAGATACGGTATGGGCAACACAAACAATACTCGGTTGCGAGAGTAACCGGGTTCCTATAGTTGTTACTGTGCATAACAATGTTGGTGCAGGGTTTACTTACCAGAAAAAATGGGGCTGCAAAGCCGACACCGTAGTATTTACCAATACTTCAACCGGCACTACTCAGTATTTATGGGCCTTTGGCGATGGCAGCACATCCATGCTCGCCGATCCCACCCACATTTATCTTTACCAGGCGCTGGATACGGTTATATTAACATCAATGAGTCCGTATTGCCAGACAACCGATACCCAGATAATAGATCTGGTACATCCGCTACATGCACAGTTTGCGGCAGATACCAATCTCATTTGCCAGGGAGGCAGTATTGCTTTTACTGATAATTCTTATGGTAAGACCGGTACTACTTTAAGCTACCTCTGGATTTTCGGAGATGGTGGTACTGCAGGCCTTGCCAATCCTTCTCATAATTTTCCGCATACCGGAATTTATGATGTGAAAGAAATTGTTTCTGATTTTGTGCCCTGCTACGATACAGCATATAAAACCATCAATGTGGATACCATCAGCCCGATATACATGGCTGCCACCGATACCGTTCTGTGCCAGGGCAATGAGGTAACCTTTACCGGCTTATACTCGGGCATAGGTAATACCGGCATTACCTGGAGCATAAGCAATAACGACAGCATTAAAAACATCAATCCGCTGACTTACGGTTTTGAAACTCAGGGCACATACATAATAACTGCAACAGCCCTTTACAGGGTTTGTCCGGATACCAGTGTAAGCCGGACTGTCATTGTAAGGCAGCAACCACTCATCAACCTTGGGCCGGACACTGCTATATGTAAAGGGGGTGTGGCTTTAATTCTTGCAGACAAAATTAATGCCAATACCCCAGGCGCTTCCTGGCTATGGAACACCGGGCAGACCACATCTTCAATCTCAGTAGCCGAGCCCGGCACCTATACTGGTACCGTATGGCTGCATGGCTGCACGGCTTCTGGTTCAGTTAAGGTTACCAATGACTGCTATATGAATATCCCCAATGTCTTTACACCAAATAGCGATGGGCTGAATGATTATTTCTATCCCCGTTCGTTGCTATCCAGCGGCTTGCTTTCTTTCAAAATGAATATCTATAACCGTTGGGGACAGATGATTTTTGAAACTACTTCAACAGAAGGTGCGGGCTGGGACGGCAGATTTAATAATACTGAGCAGCCCGAAGGCGTTTACGTTTATAACATAGACTGCACCTTCAAAGACGGCCAGCACGAGCACCACCAGGGTAATGTAACACTGATCAGGTAAGGGGCATCTTAACTTATACTACAGAAAATATTGCCTAATTTAGCTTCATGGGAAATATTGTAAGGGTTATCCTGCTGTTATGTTTGTTTGCAACTACCTTGCATGCACAGGATAAATTAAAGAAAACGGATACTGCTGCCATAACAACTGATACACTGAAACCATATCAGAAATACCCTGTTCTCCCGGCTTTCAATGTTCTGGAAATGGATAGCAGCACAATCTTCAACACATTTAATATCCCGTCGGGCAAGCCAATAGCCCTGATGCTGTTCTCGCCCGACTGCAAGCACTGCAAGCGCACCATTAAAGCCCTGGAGGCAGGTATGGACTCTATTCAGAATATCCAGTTCTACCTGGTAACAGCCTCTCATAATATTGCGGATATTAAAGAGTTTTATGAAAAGCACCACATTGCTGATTACAAGAATATAAAGCTCGTTGGCAGGGATATGGAGTTCTTTTACTTCAGTTATTACGGCGCAAAATTTGTACCCGATATTGCCCTCTATGATGAGCACAAAAAACTCGTAAAGCTTATAGAAGGGGAGACCAATGCCAGCGAAGTTTATAAATACATACATTAGGCTACTTTAATAATCCACTTTTTAATATAAAAAAGGTCTGTATGCCTCCAATGGCCGTTGGGATGTATATTCAGGAAATTTCTTGTGCTAAGTAGTAATGCATACTTTGTATATGTTTATAAAAACAGGTAACTTTGTTTTATGAAAACAGAACCTAAAAAATCTACCTCTCAATTACATGCCGACCTTAGAAAAAAAATAGGGCCATCTGGCTTTAAGAATAATGAAGATTTCGAAAGGATGGCAGGTCTTTTTGAAGGTATGGATATTACCCTCAAAAGCCTTAGGGAAAAAGCATGGAAACGGAAATAATTCTATGTGATACTGATACTATTATTGAGGTTATCAATAATAATACAGAATTGATTTACTTTTTGGAAGATCTCGGAATCGACAGTCTTATTATCTCATCTATTACAAGGGCAGAAGTACAACAAGGTGCAAGAAATAAAAGACACTTGTCGAAAATGAACCGTGAATTAAATAAGTTTCCGGTAATTGATATAGATGATAGCATCAGCCGATGTTTCAGCCGGTTATTTGAGCAATTCATACTTAGTCATAAATGTGGTATACCTGATATTATCAATGCTGCTTCTGCAATTGTTTATGACTTGCCATTTATGACCATGAATTTAAAAGACTTCAAGTATATTCCCGGGTTAAGACTAATTCCACATAACATTAAACCTAAGAGAAATACCGGGTTTCTATAATAGCCTTACATCCTCAAATTCGCAAAAGGCAATGCGTTGTAATGTCTCCTAAATGAAGTGAGCAATTCCGTTTCTACAACGGAGGGATTTTCATTATCCAGTGTTTTCCAAGCTATAATCAGATCTTTATTATGGCTAATTTGCCATATAAATCTTCCTCCATAATGACCAATTGCTTTTCCGTTCCCAAAATCCAAATATTGTTTAATCCTTTTTTGAAGTGTAGCAGCAGAACTACCACCTCCAGCCTGTCCTATATAAACCACAGGGGAGTTCATAACCCATTTTGCATTTAGCTCTTCCACAAATACGTTGGGGTCCTTACCTTTGAAATGACCACCTGTACCCTTTGTCAGAAAATTCTTTGATCCAGGCAATGGATTAATAACAATGTAAACACCTTTTTGTTTTGGTAACACAGCTAGATTATTACGAAGTTCGCTAACGGTTTTAAACCCTGTGAATCCATACCGAGTAAGTTCCTTTATTGAAGTAACCATATTTTTATGTTTTTGTTCGTGCAATTATAAACGTAATCAAGGTACATTACCAAAAATATTTTGAATTATATTCGTACCCAAGGTAACCATCATCAAAAAAAAAATCCCTCCGTTACCAGAGGGATTTGTTACTTAAAAAAATTTCTCAAAGAGAAAAATTACCGGATAAACAGCAGCTCCCTGTATTTTGGCAGCGGCCATAATTTATCATCCACTATCAATTCCAGTTTATCGGCATGATAGCGTATCTTATCGAAATAGGTCTTTACTTCGTGGCAGTATTTCAGGGCACGTTTGTGCATATCTGCAGTATCATTAGCCTTTTTGCGGGCTTCGAGCATGGCTTCTACATTATCATTCAGATTCTGGATATGGCCGCTGATAATCTCTACCAGGTTGAGCTGGGTTTTATAGCTTTCTTCATCCAGGCCCAGTTCTTTAAGCCCGCGCACATTGGCTATAAGGGTATTCTGATAGTTGATTGCTGCCGGGAGTATATGATTGGTGGTGAGGTAACCAATGATACGGGCCTCAATCTGTACCTTCTTAATATAATCCTCCAGCATTATTTCGTGGCGTGCTTCCAGTTCGCGCTTGCTGTATATACCATTGTCGTAGAATACCTGCTTTCCTTTTTCAGTTACAAAGGCATCCAGCGCTTCCGGGGTTGTCTTGAAGTTGTTCAGGCCGCGGCGTTTGGCTTCAGCAGCCCATTCATCGCTGTAGTTGTCGCCTTCAAAACGTATGCGCTTTGATTTGGTGATATAATCGCGCAGCACCTGCAATATGGCTATTTCTTTTTTCTCTCCCTTCTCTACCAGGGCATCTACATCTTTCTTAAACTGCTTCAGCGTTTCGGCCATAATAGTATTAAGTACAGTCATAGGCGAGGCACAATTGGCGGTAGAACCCACAGCACGGAACTCGAACTTATTGCCCGTGAATGCAAACGGGCTGGTACGGTTGCGGTCGGTATTATCCATCAGCAGTTCAGGTATCTGCTTATGGATGTCCAGCTTCAGAATAACTTCGTCCTGCTCGCTGAATTTCTCTTTTACCCTTGTTTCTACCTCATCCAGTACATCGCTCAGGAACTTGCCTATATATACGGAGATGATAGCAGGCGGAGCTTCATTCGCGCCCAGGCGATGGTCGTTATTGGCCGAGGCTATAGCACCACGCAGCAGATCGTCGTAATCATGCACCGCCTTAATTGTGTTTACAAAGAAGGTGAGGAACATAAGGTTGGTGCGGGGTGTTTTGCCGGGCGACAGCAGGTTGACACCTGTATCGGTAGCCATGCTCCAGTTATTGTGCTTGCCTGAGCCATTGATGCCGGCAAATGGCTTTTCGTGCAGCAATGCTTTAAGCTTATGGCGCTTGGCCACTTTGGTCATCACATCCATCAGCAGTGTATTGTGGTCAACTGCTATGTTGCACTCTTCGAATATCGGAGCGCACTCAAACTGAGAAGGCGCAACCTCATTATGGCGTGTGCGCAGTGGTATACCGAGTTTATAAGACTCCTGTTCGAAATCCTGCATAAAGGCATACACCCGCTCAGGTATAGATCCGAAGTAGTGATCTTCGAGCTGCTGGCCTTTTGCCGGGCTATGGCCTACCAGCGTGCGGCCGCACATCAGCAGGTCGGGGCGGGCATTGGCAAGCGTTTCATCAATCACGAAATACTCCTGTTCCCAGCCAAGGGTTGCAGTAACCTTGCTGACATTTTTATCGAAGTAATGGCACACATCCACCGCAGCTTTATCGAGTGCGGCAATTGATTTCAGCAGGGGCGCTTTATAATCGAGGGACTCGCCATTGTAGGCTATGAAAATAGTAGGGATGCACAATGTTTTACCACTGCCAGACTCCATAATGAATGCAGGAGATGAAGGATCCCAGGCAGTATAACCACGAGCCTCGAATGTAGCGCGGATACCCCCATTAGGGAAGCTGGATGCATCGGGTTCCTGCTGTATAAGTGCATCGCCATCGAACAGTTCGATAGCAGTACCATCGCTTTTAAGGGTAAAGAATGAGTCATGTTTTTCGGCAGTGGTGCCAGTCAGCGGTTGAAACCAGTGGGTGAAGTGGGTAACCCCTCTGCCTTCGGCCCAGGCCTTCATACCGGCTGCTACCTGATCGGCAATACGGCGATCGACGCGGGCGCCCGATTTTGCTGAATTCATGAGGCTTTTGTAGGCCTCATCACTCAGATATTCGCGGATGGTACGGCCGCTGAATACATTGGTTCCGAAGATGGCAGTGATCTTCTTTTCGCCATACCCTTCGATTTTTTTCTCTTCGCCTGCGGCCAGTGCCTGCAGTGCCTGAAAACGTAAAGATGACATAATATTAAATTTTGTGCAAATTTAGTGTTTCCGGCTGTAAATTCTAGTTTTTTTCAATAATTTTTATAAAAAGTTAACATTATAAAATATTAAAATGTTATTAATGAATGGCCCATTCTTTTGACTCAATGACATAGGAGCAAGCAAAATCAGTATTTATTATGTTTTCTACAAATACTATTTGCTGCCGCTCATACAGTTGAATATAAATCATCATTTCTGTATTTTCCGTTATATTATCAAAATACAAGATGGGCAAGTCCTCTATAAAATCCACACCGCGCCTGCCATTCCATTTGTAGGTTGCCTCCTTGGCACACCATGCCGCAGTAATCAATTTATTTTCATCACCAAACAGATTCTGCTCCGTTGCTGATAAAAATTTATGGCTGATCTTGTGAATATTGGGGTGCCAGGTCTGTATATCTATACCTGCCTCATTCCGGGGATCAATCACAGCCGCCACCCAGGGCCAGGAATGGGAAATAGAAAAATAATACTCGTTATTGGCTATGCGGGGCTTATCATGTTGGTCTTTATCAATGCCAAGAATCGGGAAATCGTGCTGCAGGTGGGTAAGCAGAAACCTGCCTGCCAGGTGCTCTATCCGCCTTTTTTCATTTTTGATATCCGGTTCCAGTCCGGTATGGCCTGCAAAGAATGATTCCGGCTCTTCTATCTTCCAGATAGCGGCCAGAGCGTGATCTCCTATGTTCCATTCTTTGTATAGTGGCATTTGAGTATGTTGATAAGTGATAGGTTGATAAGATATAAGTTGATAAGTTCAGGATATTTGGGTCATTACTTCATAGTTATTGGTATTTAATACTTTTGCTTTCGCACGGTATAAAATTAGGGTTATTAGTTAATACCGGGGGTTGTTCGCAAAAAATAAATGTAACAAGGATTGAGATTCATTTTCGGCATTTATAACGACCTGAAATAGGTTTACATGCCAATGGAATCTCCTGCAGAAAGGGAATGCGAGCATTATAAAATGAATAAGTGAAAAAAATAAAATGGTAACTAAAATATATTTCATAATTAGTATTTTATAATCAAATAAAAATTACAAAAAATATGCTTTGAGTGCTTATTATCTTCATCACTTTCGGGTAAAATAATCCAACCTTTTAGCCCGCAGATACATTAAATCGAATTTGAACCTTTGTTCCAGACAGTTAAGGTTTTGATATAAAGTGGTATACCGGAAACAATCTTTTGTGTGATTAAAAAAAGAACCAATTTCTGTCAAACTATATTTTACGTTCATTACCTGCTGAATTATGTCCTGCTCGTAGCCCAATTGTATGGCTTGTTCTCCATTTTCTATTTTTTCAAGTTTAATGCGGTCTATAGTTACACCAGCTAGTTCATAATCTGTACTATCACTCCACGTATCGGTTACCTGATTATAATAGGAATGTTTATATTTAAGGATTACCTGCTTCTGGTATTTTTTTGATGCAATCAATATTTTCAACTCCATATTCAATCAGGTTTTTTATTTCTCTCCAACATGGATTAGCTACATTTTATTGGATTACTAATCCGGAATCATCACCCGTTCCTGCATAATTCAATAAGCAGCCATCAGCTTGTCTCCTGGCCATAATGTCTCATGCCATACCCAACCCATTACCAGGATAGCTGAATCCCATATTTATCAATACAAGTACTTTAAGTGTTCTGTTCTTTCTGTGCAATGAACTGACAAATGAATCAATAAATAGGTAATCAGCCCGTCCTTCAAAAGGATATAAATGGCAGTATTTAGGACATACAAAATAGATATTTTTATTGTGGGTCATAAATATAACATCCATATCGGCATAGGATTTCCCTGGGCCAATGAATAATAACAAAATCAGCATTATTCTGGTGATCATATACTATTCATTTATTCTTTTGCAGCAATCCTTTCTTTTAATTAATGAATATGAGTCTATATGTAATACATAACACCTCCCGAAAATTGAATATTTTATTTTCCCTTTGAAATAATAATCAAAGCAGATGGCACAAATCCCTACCTCGCCGAGGAAGTTTTGCTCCTCTGTTTCATTTTTAAATTTAATTTTAATGTCCCGGTCCAGGAAATTGAACTGATGACTGTTTTGATAAATTACCAATACGCGGTAATGAGGATAGCAATCGCCTCAGGCATATAGCATATCCTGGCATTTTATACTTACCTGGCTGCCAAATAAGCAATACCTGGTATAACAAAACGCAGCAATTAATACAGAAAACCCAATAACAGCGAACAGGAATCTTCTGAGTCTCACGGCTGATGATTATTTCAATTTCACAATTGACATCATTTCATTTCACTTCTGTATATTTCTGGTATTCTTTTTCAAGGCCGGGTTTTACTAATGTAATAAAATTACTTATCATTTTTTTGCCGCTTATTTCGTAGGAATACATGGTGCAGAAATCGCCTGTTACTGAGTCTTTGGGATGGTATGATTTGGTAGTGATATTGGTGATTCGGAAGACATCGTGGTTGTGTGTTACTATTTTATAATCATAAGAACAAGGGAGTCCATTAAAATTAAACCGGACTGAATGTACAATAAAATCGAACGGCATCTCACTGACTGCATAGCACTTAAATTGTTTTATTTTTTTTCTAAACGAGATGCCATTTTTAGGATATACAAATACTTTAACGCTATCGAGTTCATCGTTTTTATACCCAAAAGCAATCATTTCGTTGAATATATAAACATTGGAATCAGGGCATTTGCAATTGTGATTAACCCGGAATGTATCGGCCAGGTCAACAGTCTCAAAACAGCATCCGAATTCGGTTTTATTTCTTAATACTCCCTGGTTATCAATAGTAAACCTGCCGCAAATGCGGCTATCGGTTATTCTTAGCCTGTCAAAAACAGTGTAGTTGCCTGGTTCGGTTGGCCTATTTCTAAATTGCAGCCAGGCAGAATGTTCTCTGCCCCGGAACATGGGGTCGTATAAGTTTACATTGTAAGTCTTCTGGGCAAATGCTGAACTGATGCCAATGGTGAAAATAAAAGCTGGTAAAATGAATTTTGAAGCCATCATTATTTATTATTCGGGTTATAGCCATATTTGTATTTATAGTGGGTCAGTAAAAGGAAAAAATCTGTCAGGGAAATGGCAAGGTCATTTATTTTCACAGTGAACTCAATTTGTCCGTTTACAGCCTCATTAGCCCTTAATCCTATAAGGGGTACTTCGCCACGGCCACGGGGGCGGATATATTCCCAGCTATATAAATTAGACCATTCAATCAACCCCTCGGCAACAGATAAACCTTCTGGTGCAAAAATATACTGAGGCCCGGCAGATGGATCTTTCTGCAATTTGAGTTTATTGCTGAGCATAAATCCGGCAGCATATAAAAACGGCACCAGTAAATAATAGCTTTTATTGGTAACATGGGCCCCGGATAACCATATAATATAAAACAGAGGGAAGCCATAAAACAGGAGTCCGCCGAGTACAGGGAAGAGCGGCAAGACAGGGTAAATCTCAGTCTTCAGCTTATTGTCTTTGAGAAAGTCTTCAGTGGCATATGCAGGCTGGTAAAGATCATCCAGAACTTCATCAGAAGGATTGACATTAATGTTTCTTAAGAGTTCTAAACTATTACATACTTCATATAACAGCCCGGGGTATTGGGTATTGCGCAGCAAATATCTTACCCATATACGCTTTCCCAGTGCAATCAGTAGTGTAATCAACATGATTGAGAAATACACCATCAGGTAAGTGAAATTCCGGAATGCCATAAAGTATAAAATTAAGGAAATCAGAGTCAGCAAACCTGCGACTATGGTTGCTGAACGAATAATACTGATGGATGAACTTAATGTCATTCAGGCGGGACTTTTGAGATGGAAATCTTTAAAAATAATAATTATTCAATCACGGTGTTGCACTTCCGTAAAGTAACGGGTATTTCAGAAAAACCCCCTTATCAAATATGGTCCACAGACAGCATTTCCGGCCACTTGTTTTAAGGGCGTTATTGGCCCAGGTGTTGCAGGTGCGGAATAGATTATAACTGCCGTTGGCTTCATAAAATGCATCGGTTTCGTTGTAATTGGCTGTGGTCTTTATGTTGATAAAATGGCCGTTCTCGTCTTTGCGGAAACTGGCAGTTATATAGTTAATGAGCAATTGATACTGATCTCTGCTGATAATGATTTTGTGGCAGCGCTCATTTTCCTGAAGTGAGTTATAAAAGGTAGCGTGTATTGCTGTAGTGCTTAGCCCGAATGCGGCATTGAATGCTACTGAAAACTTAAGGTCGGACCATTGAGGGGTATTCAGGTAAAAACCTTTATCTCCCCAGCCCAGGGCAAGGTATTGGCAGGACGTGTCTTTACTGGTTGTTTTGCTGAATTTTACTTCCCGGCTCCAGTCCATCTGGCCGGTATGTACTGGTACTATAATATCGGTATGCACCCCGTTGGTTTTGATATATATGGTTATCTCCTGATTGCCTTCGGGGGCATTATTAATGGTTATGCGGGAGCAGACAAATGCGGTAAGGAAATACAGGCACACAAAAGCAACAATGCCGAGCACAGAGTAACCTGTAATTTTCAGGATTTTAATCATGGTTCTGATCATTGAGTAGGGAAGTTCGACATTAAGCGAAAATACAATTTTGCTGTAGAATACCCCATATGCAATAGGGCCATTGTATTTAAATAGAGTCTTTAAAACCGATACCCAACTCCAATAAGTGCAGACAAACTGCGGAACTTAATAGTATAATTATCGCCAAGGGCAGAACCTTTTGAAGTAGAAGCATTGTAATCCACCTCCTGTTTATAGACAAAATGTTTATTAAGGTTATATTCAAGACCAATATGGGCACCATATGAAAAAGCCGGATTGAGTCTAAAAGTTTGATATGGATTATATTCGGCGCCAGGAAAATTAGTGCTGGTAGTATAAAATCCAATTGGCTGAAAAAAGGTTTTGGAATAAGGGAATAACTTACCTGCTGTAACACCAAAGTACAGGTATTTGAGATGAACATCTCCAGTTATGCCCATTGCATTAGTCGGCAATTTCCATAGATTCAGGTCATGGTACAAACCGATGGACATATGTTTTGTGAAATGGTAGTTGGCAGATAAATGATTGGCATATCCAGCTGGTGTTTTGATATAGGTCGCAGCTATCATGCTCGTGCTATATCCTCCCATTTCGGATATGTCGAATTTCTGGGCTAAAGATAAAACCGGGGATAACAGTAAAATCAGGAGTAGTTTTTTCATATGGTTGTTTGATCAATAAAGTTAGTAAATCTATTTGGATTTAAAAACGGAGGGAGGAGCGTTTTTTTAATGTTGCATTAAATATTATGCTAAATTAACCCTCGGCAACCAATTTTATTTATTTCTCGCTTGCGGGCTACAAAAAGGATAAAATGACATTGCTGAAGGAGTATAAAATTGAGGGTACTGGTATCTGGGAGGAGCAGGGCAAAAGGTGCAGCGTTAATGTGGCTACTATGGACATAATGAAGAAATTCATCAGTGCACTGGAGTGAGGTGCTTAGTTAGTTACATTGAGTTTTATTTTCGGGCTGAAAATTCATATTGCGTATTCTTACCCTCACTTACAACGGCCATTCCAGATTTTCCATGCCGCCTCCGCCTGCAATACCAGCATTTCGTATCCGTTTTTTGTTGCAGCACCTCTGGCTTTACCTTGTAATAAAAATTTCGTTTCGGCAGGATTATAGACCAGGTCGAAAAGTAAATGCTGCTCCGTAATTCCTGTAAAAGGTATTGGTGCAGCAACATCAGTAACAGGGTATTGGCCCAGTGGTGTAGTATTAATGATAAGTTTGTGTTCCGCAATCATTTCAGGTGTCAGTTCTTCGTATGATAGTTGCCCGGATTGTTTGGTGCGCGATACTTTGATAAAAGGGATACCCAGTTTTTTCAGTACCCATGCTGCCGCTTTTGAGGAGCCTCCTGTACCCAGTATTAATGCCTTGGTATGCTGCGCCTGCAGCAAAGGAACAAGGCTTTGTTCAAAACCAATTACATCGGTATTGTAACCTTTCTTCAGCCCGTTTTTAAAGTCAATACAATTTGCCGCGCCAATAATTTTAGCCGCAGAATCCAGCTCATCTAGCAGCGGAATGATTGTTTCTTTGTATGGTATGGTAACGCTAAGCCCTTTAATACCCGGATGTGACGTGAGCAAGGCGGAAAATTCTTCAATCGAACTGATTGCAAAAGGTGAATAAACCGCATCAATGCCTTCAGCAGCAAATTTCTTGTTGAAATAGTCCGGTGAAAAAGAATGCGTGAGCGGGAAACCGATTATTCCGTATTGATCTGTCATCATTGCTGTTTAATAAAAAAAGCGCCCAACAAAGTTAGGCGCCTGGGAATTTTTATGTTCATTTATTTCAGCCCTTATTGGCTCTCATTTTATCGTCGGTATCCAGAAATAACTGGAATGTATCGCCACGCAGCCCTACCCGGGTTGATTCCAGTGGAATTACTTCTGCAG
>Ga0214164_1001650_pt1 | contig 12443 bp, 5 predicted proteins | sample TroBogepilimnion_13_FD_153003 | JGI IMG/M metagenome (GOLD analysis project Ga0214164, IMG submission 153003) | Freshwater microbial communities from Trout Bog Lake, WI - Practice 03JUN2009 epilimnion v4 | ecosystem: Environmental > Aquatic > Freshwater > Lake > Epilimnion/Euphotic zone ...
TTGTACTTTGAGTTAATTGCCGAAGATGCGGCGTATTAATAACAGGGATTCTTTTGATATTATGATGGAAAAGATGAATTGTGTGAGGTGCTAGTCTGAAGGGAGGTTTTATAAGAGGCTTCAATTGAAATTCCGTAGTGTTTATTGGGTCACATCCGCTGAAAAATACAGGGTTTGACTCATTTTGGTTCGAGATTTCAACTGCTAAGCGTTTATCTTATTCTTTCATTTACAAAGTGTTGCAGGACTATTCTAATCGAACCCACTTAAAACTACAATTTCTATTTCACCTTCTCCTTCACCTCCTGCAATTTCAACAAAGCTTCCACAGGTGTAAGTCTGTTAATATCTATAGCTGCGAGTATTTGCCTTATCTCATCGAATGTTTGTGAGTGTGCATCGAAGATGGACAGTTGCATCTGAGGCGCAGTAATGCTTTTAGCTGCTTTTCTCGTATTGGCAATGTTTACCGTTGACTGTTTACCGTTGACCGCTTGGTCGTCCACATCGGTTAACGGTAAACGGTCAACGGTAGACTGTTCACTGTCAACGGTAGACTCATCATCCACATGTTTTGCTTCCAGTTGTTTCAAGATGTCATTAGCACGTTCAATTAGTTTAGGAGGCATACCCGCCATCTTAGCAACATGGATACCAAAGCTGTGTGTACTTCCACCGGGAGCAAGTTTGCGGAGGAAGATTATCTTATTGGCAATCTCTTTATTAGTAACGTGGAAGTTTTTAACCTGTGGTAGTTTCTCTTCCAACTCATTCAGCTCGTGGTAGTGTGTAGCAAAAAGGGTTTTAGGCGCAAAAGGGGAGTTATGTAGGAACTCAACAATACTCCATGCTATCGAAATACCATCATAAGTGGAAGTTCCACGCCCTATTTCATCCAATAGCACAAGGCTTCTTTGAGATATATTATTGATGATACTTGCCGTTTCATTCATTTCCACCATAAAGGTACTTTCACCGCCACTCAGGTTATCGCTAGCCCCAACACGGGTGAATATTTTGTCTGTTAAAGGAATCTTTGCTGCAGTTGCAGGAACAAAACTACCAATATGCGCCATTAAAGTAATCAATGCCGTCTGCCTGAGTATAGCACTCTTACCACTCATGTTGGGACCGGTGAGAATGATTATCTGTTGTTCTTCGGGACTTAAATAAATGTCATTGGCTACATATAGTTCACCCGGCGGAAGGTTGCGTTCTATCACCGGATGGCGGCTTTCGGTTAAATCGAGCGTAAGTCCGTCGTGAATTGCAGGTTTTTTATAATTAAACTGCAATGCATTCTCTGCAAAGCAAAGCATACAGTCCAGGATAGCAAGAATATTTCCGTTTATTTGTATCGGGGCAATATAATCCTGCAAGGCAAGAAGTAACTTATCATACAAATCAAGCTCGATTGCCAACATTTTATCTTCGGCACCCATTATCTTTTCCTCATACTCCTTTAGTTCTGGGGTAATATACCTTTCGGCATTGGCAAGGGTTTGTTTGCGAATCCATTCTGGAGGAACTTTGTTTTTATGGATATTCGTTACTTCCAGGTAATATCCAAATACATTATTAAAGCTAATCTTTAAGGAAGAAATACCCGTAGCCTCGCATTCCCTTTGTTGAATATTGAGTAAGTATTCTTTACCTCCACTAGCAATCTGTCTTAATTCATCGAGTGTGGCATTGATACCTTGATTGATAACACTACCCTTATTTACCGCAATAGGAGTGGACTCATTTATCTCAGCAATAATCTTCTCTACAATAAAATGACAAGGATTTAATGCATCAGCTAGTCTTTTTAAGTATTGATTATTGCTAATACTTAGTTGTAGTTTTATCTGTTCTACCTGTTGCAATCCACGGGCTAGTTGCAATACCTCCCGTGGATTGATCTTCTTCATGGGTAGCTTACTCACCAATCGTTCTACATCGCCACATTGTTTGATGGCAGCAGCTAATTGCTTGCGTATATCTGTTTGAAGAATAAAGTGTTCAACCGTATCTAGTCGCTCATTGATTTTGGTAATATCTTTCAATGGCAAAACCACCCAACGTTTCAGCATCCTGGCACCCATCGGGCTAACGGTATTGTCTAGTACCTTTAATAAACAATTACCATCACCAACGCCAGTATTCAATAGTTCCAGATTGCGGATGGTAAATCTATCCATCCACAGATAATCATCCTTTTCCATCCGTTGAATGGAGGTAATATGCCCGAGGTTAGGGTGTTCTGTCTCTTTCAGGTAATATAATATTGCTCCAGCGGCAACCACACCACTGTGCATATTCTCAACGCCATAACCTTTTAGGGAATGTGTTTGAAAGTGCTTCAATAAACTCTCGGTGGCAAAGGCTTCGTCAAAGAGCCATGCTTCCATGGTATAAGTGTAAAACTTATTACCAAATATTTCTTTGAATTGCTTTTGATGGCTGCGCTGATACACTACTTCGGCGGGTTTAAGGCTTTGCAATAGTTTATCTATGTACTCTGCATTGCCTTCTGCCACAAAGAATTCACCCGTACTGATGTCTAGGAAGGCAACACCAAGGTCTGTTTCTGTAAAGTGTAAGGCTGCAAGGAAGTTGTTGCTATTAAGTTCTAGTAACTTATCGTTGGTAGCAATACCCGGTGTAACCAGTTCGGTAACGCCACGTTTTACAATGCCTTTTGCTTGCTTGGGATCTTCGAGTTGGTCGCAGATGGCCACACGGTAACCCGCTTTTACCAGCTTGTGTAAATAAGTATCGAGTGCATGATGTGGAAATCCTGCCAACTGACTACTATTGGCATCGCCATTGTTCCTTTTGGTGAGAGTGATACCCAATACTTGAGAGGCCTTCACCGCATCATCACCAAATGTTTCATAGAAATCACCCACACGAAACAACAATATGGCATCGGGGTATCGTTGTTTGATTGCCCGATGTTGCTGCATTAAAGGTGTTTCAGAAGTCGCCTTAGCCATAGCGACAAATATACTATGCTTAGTATTCTATTTTGGTTGGATTGAATAGTGGGGAAAAGTAGGAGAGAAGTGTGATTTAATTCTTTTGCCACAGAGGTACATAGTGCTCATTTAGAAGCGAAGGGGTTAGCCCAACAACTTAGCTACCCATTCTCCCAACAAACTTATTTTAAAGAATGCAGTAGTACCCAGTACAACCCCTGTAATGCTCAACACAACTGCAAAAGCAAACAGCCATTTTTTTTGTGTCAATGCTGTAATACCAAACAGGGCAATGGCAATAGATAATAAAGCTTCTGTAATTTCAAATTGGTCATTAAATTCATGAATGTCATCATATTGTTTTTCGTACCCTTCTGCTTGTTTCTTAATTGCCTCTTTGTCTTTTTCGTATTGTGCAATTTTATCTGCATAGTTTTTCAAGGTAGCATCACTTACCTTTTGGGCTTGTAGCTTCAAAAGTTCTACAGTATTTACAGCCAAGTTTTCTTTGGTACTTTTTGCTTCGTAGTAAGACCATGCATCAATACTACTCGCCTGCGCCTTAGACATCGACTGTATCATGCTACTATTTTTGATGTTGCACAATGCCATAAACGTAGCTACCAACGACACAATAATAGCCACCCTAGAGTTGATGGAACTCTCTTCTGCCTTTTCTATTGCTTCTTTTATTGTTTCTTCAATTTCTCCCATGATTACATTATTATTTTGTTGAAAGTTGCGCAGCGAAAATAGGGTAGGAGTACCGAAAATGGTAATTAATGAATCTTAAATAGCCTATTTTATTTCTTTTGTCAAAAGTGCCTTCTCGTCAGAGATAGTTATCGTCTTTAAATGTGGCAAACTCCAAAGAACCTCTTCAAGTAGTAACCCATTTAATAACTTATTTTTCACTTTCGTAAATTATTCTGCAATTTTAGGATTTAAACATTTATTTGGATGCTTTCACGAAGTATACCTTTCAATAGACGAGTTACGCTAAACATTTCATGCGTTGTAAGCCGTAAAAGGAAAGTTGCGTGTTACAACAAACACGATGTGCTTTGTGAAAGATAAAATATTTGTCAAAGCATGATGAGTTTAAAAGTACTTTAATCTAGTTTATACCCCCTCTTTAAAATAAATATTGCTACCCCATTATTCTTTATTATCTTCATTTTTCAAATAATTGCTTCTTTTATGAAAATTGCTTTTCACGGTGCTGCCCGAACTGTTACAGGATCAAAACACCTATTGACACTTGCAAACAATACAAAAATTTTATTAGACTGTGGTTTATTTCAAGGGATGGGACAAGATACCAATACTTTGAATGCCGAGTTTGGCTTTGTTGCATCGGAAATAGATTTTTTGATTCTTTCCCATGCACACATCGATCATTCGGGATTGATACCTAAGCTGGTGAGAGAGGGTTTTAAAGGGAAAATATATTGCACACCTGCCACTAGCTCTTTGGCCGCAGTATTACTGGAAGATTCTGCCGTGATTCAGCGTGATGATACCCGTTATGTAAATAAAAGAAGGGCTTTGACAGGCTTGCCTCCTGTAGTACCACTGTACACAGAGGATGACGTGAAAGCCACCTTGCATTTGTTTGAAACCAAGGAATATGACCAATGGTTTGACGTGTGTGATGGTGTGCGTACTATGTTTACAGAGGCCGGACATATTATAGGAAGTGCGGTAGTGAATTTAAGTGTAAAAGAAAATGGCAAAGAAACACATATCACATTCACAGGCGATGTGGGCAGATATAGGGATGTAATATTGAAGTCCCCCGCTGTTTTTCCGCAGGCAGATTATATTATTTCTGAAAGCACGTATGGCAATAGTCTGCACGACCAGATTACAGATACCCTCAATACGCTGGAACATTGGATTATCGAAACCTGTGTAAAGAAAAAGGGCAAGCTGGTAATCCCTGCTTTTAGTGTGGGCAGAACACAGGAATTGCTCTATTATATGAATCAAATGTTTTTGGAGAAGAAACTCCCACACGTGAAAGTATTTGTGGATAGTCCGCTGAGCGAAAAGGTGACGAAGATTGTAAAGAGTTACTCCAAATATTTTAATAACAGGATTCATAAACTAATGGAGACTGACGAAGACCCATTCGATTTTCCCGGGCTTACATTTACCGCGGATGCCGAAGAAAGTAAGGCCATCAATGCATTGCAGCAACCCTGCATCATCTTGGCAGCTAGTGGAATGGCAGATGCGGGAAGGATTAAACACCACATAGCCAATACCATCAACGATAAAAGAAATACCATCCTGATTGTTGGCTACTGCGAACCTTTTTCTCTGGGAGGTAAGTTAATGCGCGGTGCAAAGAAGGTGCGCATTTATGGCGAAGAACACAATGTTGTTGCAGAGGTAGGCGTAATGCGTAGCCTGAGTGCACACGGAGATTATGACGATCTCAGTCAGTTCCTTGCTTGTCAGGATGCGAAGAAGGTTAAGAAGTTCTTTGTGGTACATGGAGAATATGAAGTGCAACAGAACTTCCAGGAAAGACTATATAAGAAAGGATTCCCAGAAGTGGTAATACCCAAACTGCACGAAGAATTTGGGTTGGGATAAAACCTTTATAGGGTTCTAAACCCTATAAAGGTTAGCAAATACATACTATCATTGCACAATGGAAAATACACAAAGCAACAATCCTCTTCACGGCGTTACCCTCGAAATGATATTGAATCATTTGGTAAAAGAATATAGTTGGGAAGAAATGGGGGAACGGATAAATATCAAATGTTTTCAGAACGACCCAAGCATCAAATCGAGCCTGACCTTTCTTCGCAAAACACCGTGGGCAAGAGAAAAGGTGGAGCGGATGTATGTGAATAGCATACTGAGGAAACAATAAACCAACATATTGTATGTTTTATCGCTATAAAAGACACCGTCTACTACCAGAAGGCCATTTTAAAAACTTTTAAAGAACCTTCTACTACTAAAAGGCTAATTCTACAACTTTAAAGACACCTTCTTTTTCTAGAAATTGTCTTTATTCAGGGAAAAGTTAGATAAAAACTGAAAAATAAATGTTTATACAGCAAAAACAAGAATTATTCAGAAGCCTCCTATGCTAATAATGATTAATAAAAAAGTCTTCGAAGCAAAATCTTCTATGGCTTTTTTATTCAAACATACATACTTCCTATTAATCATTATTTATACAGTTGATTCAGCAACAACTTATACGTATTGTAGCTTGTGCACGATAGATGATTTCGGGACCAAAAGCATAGAACTTGCACTTGGCAACAGTTGTTTGGAAGGCCGCAGCACCATCTTGCAGATACTCTTGTCCCCATGTCCAGCCACCGGTTTTACCAAGCCGCTGATGTAGGCACTGGTATTTATTTTAATACCGGGCTTTCGTCAAACATAACATCAGCCATAGCATTCATTCCTCAAGCAAGAGAGGCGGCATTTATTTCAAAAAATTAATTTATTTGCGCTAACTCCAAATAAAACTGTTGTAATAGACAAATTGTTACTAAAATTGCAACATTGTTTACATAAACTATTTCTTGATGCGTATAATTTTAAATTAATAGTCTTCGGAATAACACTTGACAGCAAGTAAATTAATTTAATAAGTAAGTAAATTTCACCTCAATACAATGCGCAAACTCCTTTCTGTTCTTTTCATCTTTATAGCACTAAAAGCTATTGCCCAACAACCGTTTAACAATGAATGGATTGATTACAATAAAACTTATTACAAGTTTAAGGTAGGCAATTCTGGCTTATATCATATCAACCAGACAGCCTTGGCCACTATTGGTCTACAAAATACACCAGTGGAACAATTTCAGCTTTGGCGTAATGGAAAGCAAGTTCCGTTGTACACTTCTGTTTCTGCTGGCGCAATGGGAAGTAGTGACTACATAGAATTTTGGGGCAAACGGAATGATGGCAAGCCTGATGTATACCTCTACAAAGACCCTTCTTTTCAATTAAGTGACCGTGTAAGTTTACAAACAGATACTGCCGCTTTCTTCCTGACTGTAAACCCAAATCCTTCAACCTCCAACCCCAACCTTCGTTTTACGTTGGCACAAAATAATATTCCCACTACACCGCCAACACAATTGGCCTCTTTTAACTATACACAGAATATTGATTTTGAAAATCAAATCAATCCGGGGTTTGCCGAAAACGCGGGTGAATATGTTTATTCGTCTTCTTATGACCTAGGAGAGTTCTGGGGGTCGCAGGGTATCACTACCGCAACTCCCCTGAGTGTTCCTCTAGATAATTTATATGCAGCTCCCACTGGCTCATCAGCCACTCTACAAGGTGCTTTTGTAGCTACTATTGATGGACAAAGAACTGTCCAACTCGGATTTAACAATGACAACGTAAATGTTGCTACTGGCACATTGGGAGATTTGGCGCCAACAATTGTCTCGGCAACCGTACCAATAACTACTTTGACAGGCTCTCCAAAAAGCTTGAATATGAGCATCAACTCTACAAGCACTTTTGATGTGGTTGTTTGCAATTACATCCAATTAACCTATCCACGTCTTTTCAATTTTGGGGGACAAACGAACTTCTTCTTCAACTTGCCTGCCTCTACGCAAAGTAATTATTTACAGATTACCAATTTCAGTGCGGGTAATGCAGTTCCTGTGTTGTATGATTTTACCAACAATCTTTATTACAAGGCAAACACAAGCATTAGTGGTACGTTGCAATTTTATTTGCCATCTAGTACCACCGCTACTGAATATTTATTGATGAGCGAAGATGCCTCTATAAACGGAGTTACAAATATTACAAGCTTTCAACAACGCAACTTTGTAAATTATGCCTCACAATCTAATCAAGGGGATTACCTGATTATCTCAAATAAGGCATTGGGATTAACAAATGGCGGTGCCGTAGATCAATATCGTGCCTATCGTAGCATCAATAATATATTCAATCCCAAAGTCTATGACATAGATGATCTGGAAGACCAGTTTGCCTTTGGGATAAAGAAACATCCACTCAGTATCAAAAACTTTATAAGATATGCAAGCAGTGTGTTTGCTAAAGTTCCAGCTTATGTACTACTGATAGGTAAAGGCGTAACTTACGACCAATACAGATATAACCAAAATTCCCCTTTTGCCGACAAGTTGAACCTAGTTCCTACTTGGGGCTGGCCTGCTTCGGATGCAATGTTGGTTTCTCCTTCTTCAACGCCCGACCCAACCATTGGTATTGGTCGTATACCTGCTGTAACCCAAGCGGAAGTGAACATCTATTTAAATAAGGTAAAAGAATATGAGGGCTTGGTTACGCTACCCCAAACCGTTGAGGCAAAAGGCTGGATGAAAAATATTGTACATGTTGCAGGGGCAGATGATGCATCCTTGAATGGCACTTTAATTCAATACCTCAATGGCTATCAAGGTATCATTCAAGCTCCATTCTTTGGAGCCAACGTTTACAATTTCAATAAAACCACTACGGGCGCTGTAACTGGGGGGGATGCAAGATTAGTATCACTGATAAACAACGGCGTGGGTTTGTTAACCTATTTTGGTCATGGGTCGTCTACTGTGGTTGACTATGCTAATCTCAATGAGCCCACTAACTTCAGTAATCCAGGTAAATACCCGATGTTTTTGATTAATGGTTGTAGTGTTGGCAACTTCTTCGACTTTGATACTGCTCGAATGTCGGTTGTCAATTCCTATTCCGAGAAATTCATCTTTGCCCCAGAACTAGGGGCCATTGGGGTAATTGGCAACTCTCATTTTGGTCTCACCACCGATCTAGATACTTACAGTACGGGCTTTTACAAGTCTCTTAGCTCAACAGGTTATAATACTGGTGTTGCCACCAACATGCTTGCTGCAATATCGGCTCTAAAAACAGCTGCGGGCGGTAATTTTAATGATTATTTTACCCGTACCCATGCCGAAGAAACTGTTTTGGCAGGTGACCCTGCTATAAGGATTTATGCTAGTAATAAGCCTGATTTTGTAATTGAGCCACAAAATGTAGTGATTAGTCCTTCCGTTCTTTCTATAGCTGATAAATCTTTTGGTTTAAAAGCATACCTATACAATATTGGAAAATTCACTAACGATTCATTTGTTAATGTAACGATTACCCATGTTTACCCTAATGGCACAACTGCAATCTTATACAATCAGAAGAGAGCCAACTTTGCGTACTTAGATTCAGTTATACTAACCGTGCCGATAGTTGGAAGCAGGGATAAGGGTACAAATCAGATAATTGTTACCATTAATGGCGATAAAATTATTGATGAGATAACATTTGGTAACAATACCGCTACAACTTCTTTTACCATTTTTGATAACGGTATTACCCCAGTTTATCCTTACAACTATGCAATCGTAAACAAACAAAATATTCAGTTGGTAGCCTCTACTGCCAATCCATTAGCCCCTAGCAATACCTATGTAATGGACTTGGATACCAGCGCCTTGTTCACTACACCATTGGTAAGTCAGCGAGTTTCTTCAAGCGGCGGAGCAATCAGCTTCCCGCTCTCCAACTTCACTTTTACCGATAGTACTGTTTATTATTGGCGGGTTGCCCAAGTACCAGCTAGTGGGGCTTATGTATACAATACCAGTAGTTTTGTTTACCTCAAAAATGCAAGTTCAGGGTTTAATCAGTCGCATGTCTATCAGCACCTCAACTCTACAATGAGTAGGATGTATCTGGACAGTACAACCAGACAGTGGGGCTTTTTGCCAGATAGTAACAATGTGCTGATGCGTTTGGGGATATATCCCACTACAGCCACAGAAGATGCCCAATTAGCAACACTTGTTAATGGAATCATTGTCGCGCAGAGTGCTTGTGTCGGTCATTCCATCATATTCAATGTCTATGATCCTTTAACCTTATTGCCTTTATACAATCAGGCTGTACCTTCAACCATCCCTTCAGACCAAAGTGGCAAGTTTATGGGTAGCGCTATAAATTGTGGCAATGCATTAAGACAATTTAACTTCGAGTTTCAGTTGTTTGATGCTCCGAGCAGGCAAATTGTCAAAGACTTTATGGATTGGATACCGAAAGGCTACCTAGTTACGGCTCGTTTAAACTGGGATATATCCACTCCTTATATTCCTTATGCTAGTACATGGGCAGGGGACTCTACTTTGTATAGGGATACTACTTTGTATAATGAATTTAAATCCATTGGTTTTTACGACGTAGATTCTTTCTATAAACCTAGAACGTTTGGATTAATCTATAAAAAGGGAGTTTCCTCTTTCAAGCCCAAATGGTTATTTAGTGATGGCATCAACGATGCACCTGAGTTGAGCATGAATGTAATTGGTACCGATACGTTGGGCTATGTTACTTCACCTCAGTTTGGGCCTGCTTACAAGTGGCATCAGCTAAAGTGGAGGGGTTCTACTTTGCAAAGCAAGCCCACCAGTTCCTTTAATATGTATGTAATTGGGGTAGATACACTGGGTAATCAAACGCCGTTGCTTAGCTTTAACAACACCGTGCAGGATGTTGACATTTCATCTATCAATGCTACGCAATATCCTTACATACAATTGATGCAACGCAATGTGGACAGTATCAATCAATCACCTTATCAATTGAGGTATTGGCGCGTACTTGCCGACCTTGTACCTGAAGGGGCAATGGCACCGAATATCAAATATGTGTTTGCCGACTCTGCCAATAAAACAGCTACCGATACCTTCCAGGCTGGCGAATTGATAAAGCTAGCTATTGCCTTCAAAAACATTAGTGATACCACTTTCACGGATAGTATTTCTGTTCAGGCGCAAATTCTTGACAATAGTAACAACGTAAACATACTGCCCGTGAGTAAACTAAAGAAGCTGGTTTCTGGTGATACGGCAGTGGTATATCTAACCATCAACACGGCCAACTTTGTAGGTAACAATACTTTATATCTAAATGTAAACCCCAATAACAGTCAGCCAGAGCAGTATCATTTCAATAACTTCATCTACAAAAGTTTCTATGTATTGCCAGACAATACCGCTCCTGTGTTGGATGTAACTTTTGATGGCACCCATATCCTCAACAATGATATCATTTCGAGCAAGCCAAATATTCAGGTGAAGCTGGTAGAGAACTCTAAGTATTTATTGCTGACAGATACTTCCGCAATCAGTGTTCAGTTACTTTATCCGGATGGCACATTGCATCAGTTCAATTACAATTCAGATACATTGCGTTTCATTCCTGCTAGCCCCAATGGTTCAGAAAATGCAGCAGTTTCTATTCTCTCGCCTGCGCTCACACAGGACGGAACCTATGAGTTGATTGTTTCTGGTAAGAACAAAGCCGGATTGATGGCAGGGGCATTGCAATACAAAGTGCAGTTTCAGGTAATAAATAAGGCGATGATTAGTAATGTCTTCAATTATCCCAATCCGTTTACCACGTCTACAGCTTTTGTGTTTACCCTCACAGGAAGTACGGTGCCGCAAAATTTAAAGATAGAAATATTGACTGTCTCTGGCAGGATAGTAAAAGAAATAACCAGGGATCAGCTTGGGCCGCTACATATTGGCAACAATATTACCACCTACAAATGGGATGGAACCGATATGTTTGGTGCAAAACTGGGCAACGGTGTTTACTTGTACAGGGTGGTTACCCGCCTGAATGGAAACAGCATAGACAAGTATGGCAGTGATGCCGGTGGTCCCAATACGGACATGTATTTTAAAGGAGGTTATGGAAAGATGTATCTGATGCGATAACTTCGCCGCCATGCAAACAACAGGAATAGGAACAAGAGTGCTTAATTTTTTGGTAGATACCATCATCATCACCATCATCAGTGGGTTGAGTTATCATGGTTGGAACATCTATGTATTGTTTTATCATTACCCGGGCTTCAACTTCGGATGGTTTTTCTTTGGTACATTATTCATTTATTATACCCTCTTCGAAAGCCTCTTTTCACGTACACCCGGCAAATGGGTAACCTACAGTAAGGTGGTTAATCGTCAAGGAAAAAGACCTTCTTTCTTTCAGGTCATTTTGCGTAGTCTTTCGCGGATTATCATCATCGATTTGTTCTTCATCCCTTTTCTGGACAAGACCTTGCACGACTTCATCAGCAAGACGGAAGTGGTAGAGAGTTAATTCATAATTGATAATTGTCAATTGAGACTCAGAATTCTTGTACTCAGTTTTCAATTATTTCATGATTAGTTTAGCGTTATCAATTATCAATTTTAAATTATCAATTAAATAAAGTGGCAAAGATTGGAATTAATATAGCAACAGGTAGTTTACAACAGTCAGAGATGATTGTGGGGATTGATTTGGGTACCACCAATAGTCTGGTAGCCATCATTCATCCGGAACTGAAAAGACCTATTGCCTTGAAGGAACATGATTCTAGCAGTCTTGTTCCGAGTATCGTGCATTTTGATGAATATGGCAATGCGAGTGTGGGCGAAGTGG
>Ga0214164_1001654_pt1 | contig 12418 bp, 7 predicted proteins | sample TroBogepilimnion_13_FD_153003 | JGI IMG/M metagenome (GOLD analysis project Ga0214164, IMG submission 153003) | Freshwater microbial communities from Trout Bog Lake, WI - Practice 03JUN2009 epilimnion v4 | ecosystem: Environmental > Aquatic > Freshwater > Lake > Epilimnion/Euphotic zone ...
CAATAAAACTGCCAACAGCAGATAGAGTATTTTTTTCATAAATTTAATTTTTGCCAAGATAAATCATTTGCCAAAAAGGAGGGTAATTATTTAATTAATTAATCAAAACTTTTTGCGGCTTTACGTGTTTCCGAATTATATTGATTGCTCAATAAAGAGCCAAAGTACAAGCGTGCCATGGCCACTGAAGCCTTATAGATATACTTATGACCGGACCATCCAACTTTAAACATTTGCCGGGCTACTGCTTCAGCACACTCACTCCCTTAAACCCGAACATGCGCCGGAGGGAATCGGAGAGGTGTGTGGTGTCGCGGACTCTGCAGTTTATTGTTTCGATGATGAGATAACTGGTAGAGTCTTTGGGCAGTATGTCGGTTTTGGTGCCGTTCAGTTTGAGATTTGCCTGGCGTTTTTCGGCTTTAGCCATGGTAGGGTAGTTGCCTATGATCATTTTGAACGGATAGGTTTGCAGGGAGTCCATTGCCGGAACGACAGGCTGTGTGGCAACTGTATCTTTATGCAGCTGTGAGGTATCTGGTACCACCGGTTTCGGGGCCTGAACTACAGTGTCTCTTACTACCGGTATTGCTATTTCGCTGGTGACTTTGTCTTTAGTAGTGTAGTGATAAATGGCATAAATACCACCTCCTACAATGAGGATAAGAATTGTGGCGAGTATGATCATGCTCCAGTTGAGGGAGTCGGCTTTGTGAGGTGCAGGGTAGGTTGGTTTGTGTACCGGCCGCGCATTCTGCTCTTCGAGCTGCTTGCTATTTTTGATAGTGGGTATGCCGGCTGGGGTGTATCTGAAATTATCGTCGGTAATAAATTTTACCCTGCCTTTATCTTCTATAAACCTGCCAAGGTTGGGCAGGGGTACTTCTTTGCCAGCTGCCATATCGGTGCGGGCCTGCATGCTGTATTCGCGCAGTGCATTAGCTGCTTTGGAGATGCTAATCTGTTCGTTTGTGGCAATGAAGTTGGCCAAGTTGTCATCAATGGACCCACCCATAGTAACTATAACCTCGTAATGCGGGGCCTGCAGTTCTTTGCCATTGTGTGTGCCGGGGCGTTTTACCAACTCAAGGTTACCCAGCCCATGAACGTAACAATACTGATTTTTTAATAAAAATAATCCTATGTATTTACCTATCTCCATTATAAAGCACTTCTTGAAAACGAATATTTCCGGAAAGTTAGCAAATTACGAAATGATAGCGGGAAATATTTTGCGGGAGGGTTAATTTCATCTTATCAAAGTGCATGACGGATATTTTAGTGGCTAAAAGGTTTCACGCCCGCTCTTACGCGTCTTTTCGGTACGGGCTGGCAAAGGCGTATAGGCGCAAGATAAAAAACTGATATCAAGCAGGTTATGAGTTTTAAGACCGCAAAGCCAATATTAGAATAATAAAAGGGGTATAAATTACCTGGCTAAAATTTCAGACGCAGGCCGCCGTATATATTTATTCCGTAGGCCTGATAATTCAGCCAGCGCTGATACTGATTATTGAGGATGTTGTTTAATTGCAGGAATACGGAGAGCCTTTTAATGATCTGGTATTCGCCACTTCCGCCAAGATCGGCATAGGGGTTGAGGGTAATTGTGTGATTGAAGTTGTCCTGGGCATGAATGCCACCCTGAATGAGCAGATAGGCACTGAGGGTGAGCTTTGGGATGTAAGTGACTGTAACATCGCCTTTAAGTGTAGTAGCAGGCATACCCCACACATCAGGCAGGCTGCCTTTGCCATAATGGTAGATATCGGCGGAGAGGCCTGCCGACCATATGTTGGCATCCTTGTATCGTGCGCCCAGTTTTACAGAGAATGCAGTAACACTGGTATCGTATGCAACCAAGAATTGCTTTTGGTCGCCGAAATTATTTAGGAATGTGGGCAGGTTTTTAAAGTCCCAGTAACTAAGGCGGCCCGACCATGAAAAATGATCGCCTGAAGAACCCTGGAGGCCGACAAAATATTCGGTTTTACTGGATTGCAACACCTGGTAAGCACTGAGCATATAGGGGTTCTCGGAAGTCAGTTGCTCATAGGTGTTTTGCCGGAATGAAGATTGGACACCTGCAAACAAACGGTACGTGGTTCCGGGCAATTGGTAAGATGCCTGAATATCGGGCTGGAGGTAGTTCTTGCCATATTTGCCTGCCACATAACCCAGTAAGGCATGACCTGAAAACAGATTGTTGTTGTAGCCAAAACCAGCAAGCACCCTTAAGAAGTTGTTGCTGATGGTGGAGTCGTTGTTATAACCGGTAACAGCACCGCTCAAGGACAGCTGCGCCTGCAGGTTCTTTTCAATTTTATACGCAAAAGGAAGCTCGAAATTGAAGGTGTTTTCACTGGCATTATGCAGGCCTCCATAAGTTGAAAAATTGAGTGCCGGGTGCCATGAAAAAGCGGTGTTGCTGTCTCCTTTGCATTGCAGATCAATAGTTGCCTTAAGTAAGTTGTAGAAATGTTTTATTGAATCTCCTGTAAAGTGGTACAGGTCGTGGTTATAGCCATAGTCCAGAAATTTGTGCTGCTCGCCGGCCAGCAACACATGCCAATCGCCGCTGGCAGCATGCAGCATACCCTCTGCTTCTATGCCTGCTTCTGATGTTTGCTGGTTTACGATACCGCCCTTCTGATCGAGGCCATGGAGATGAAATGCCGTTTCGAAATTCTGACCATGCAGGGCACCAATGCCCATATCAAAGTAAGTGGTATTGAGGTTGCCAGCACCCAGCTTAATATAATCGCGGTAGGGTATGGCTTCATCGTCCTTGCCTAAAGCCAGAGGGTGCAGAGGCATAGAGGTGTAGGTGAAATAAAGCGACTGCTGGGGCACATCGTCGTAGGTTTCGGCTTTGTGAATGGTATCGGGCGGAGGCAATTGGGGCACCCACTCGGGTTTTGGTGCCTGCTTCACCACTGGTTTGTAGGCCTGTATCACCTCGATTGTGGCGCCTTTCATAACGGTATCATTGCCGGGTGTTTTCACCTGGGCCATGGCAGCATTTGCTAACCCTGTCAACACCAATAAGAAAAGATATCCCGCCCGCATAAGTTGCTTATTTTTCGTCCGATAATTTGCTTTGTTTCTTATCCAGCTCATTCACCTCGTCGAGTTTCTTAATTGCTTCATTTTTCAGTTCTTCAATTTTGGTATGCTTAACTATGCTTTGTAAAGTTGCCCTGGCATTAAAATAATCTTTTTGTTCGGTGAGCAAATCTGCCAATACCAGGTAAGATTTCACGATCCAGAAATCGTATCCGGCTGAAAGATGAATGCTTTCATTGGCAGCATCTTCGGCGTCCTTAAACTTACGTTGCTTCAGTAATATTTCTGCAATATGGTACCGGGATTCAGCCGCGATTTCACCGTTTTTATTGGCGCTGAGTTGCTTGTACAGCACTATAGCCGAATCGCTGGCATCGGTTTGCTGCAGCGATTTTGCTTTGAAATATTGTGCATCGTTCGTGGTTTCGGCAGATGCATCGGTTTCGGCTAAAACAGAATCGGAAAAGGAAAGTGCTTCAGGATATTTACCGGCGAAAAAGCTGCTTTTCATTAACCCGTTGATGGCCAGTTCTTTTGTCTGTAAAGAAGTGGAGCAGTTTTTAAGTTGCAGGTAGAAATCGTAGGCTTCGGAGTAATTTTTTGCTTCAAATGAAATGCGTGCGGCTTTTAGTGCACTGTTTTCCCTAAATTCATTGCATTGCTGGCTGGACAATATTATTTTGTAATCAGCCATTGCATCGCTGTATTTTTTAAGCTGGTAATTGCTTTCGGCACGGTAATAGAGCGCCTTTACGGCAAAAATTCCGTTAGGATATTCTTTCAGGTAGTTATCAAAACCTTGTTTGGCATCATCCCATTTGCCGCTTGAAAACTGCGTTTCAGCCGCAGCATAATAAGTGGAGTCGATGGAACTGCTATCGGCAGAAGGGAGGTTGTTTTCTCTCAGGAGGCGGGAGTATTCTGCCGGTTTGTTGCTTTGAATATAGAGGCTTTTGAGGGCTTCGAGCGCTGGCAGGCGGTCTTCGGATGCAGGGTAATCGAGCACTACCCGTTTGTATGCTGCAATTGCCTCGTCGGTTTTGCCCATTTGCTGATAAACAAAGCCTGTCTTCATCAGCGACTGAGGGGCAAAGCTCTTATCGGAAACTGAATCGCTAAGCACATGGAGGTAACTGAGGGCTTGTGCGTATTTATCTGATTCGAGGTAAGAAATGGCGATCTCGTAACGGGCATGATTGACGTAGGTTGATGGAGGCACACCGTTAATTATTGTCTGCAGCAAAGCTGTTTTATCATTGTTTTTGCCTTGCAGGCCAAGTAAAATTGCTTTCTGGTAGCGGGCATAATCGGCATCGGCGGTATCGGTTGCAATGATCCTGTCGTAGAGTTTAATGGCCTGTCCATAATTTTTCTGCATAAATACCGCATCGGCTTGCCTTACGGCGGCCACCATTCCCGAATAAGCATCGCCGGTTTCTTCCTTTGCCTGATTAAAATAATCCTGCGCATCATTGAAGTTTTCGAGGGACATTGCAGCATATCCCATATTGAGGCAGGCGTGCTGCTTTGTGGCCAGCGGACTAATGCCGGCAATGACTGATTTACTTGCAGGGCTGTTGATGAAGTATTTTGTGTCGGTTATGGTTTCTTTATAATGGCGCTGGCGGTAATCAATTTCGCCCTTCCAGAAAAAAGTGGCAGCTTCGTATTCGGGATTAATTGGGTGTTCCAGCGATTGATTGAAATGCAATAAAGCATTTTCAAGTTCTCCTTTCCTGAATTCCTGCACTGCATAGCCGTAGGTAGCCTTCTGGTAGATCTGCCTGTAGGTATGATCTTTCCTGGTTACATTTTTGAGGTGTTTCAGCGCTTCGGCATATTTGTTGGTTTTCACCAGCAGGTCGGATATCAGGGTATTCGCTTCATCCTTGTACTGAGTGCCGGGAAATGCCGACAACAGGGCATTTAACTGGCGCAGGGCATCATCATTAAAACCTGCTTCGTAGCTCAGCCTTGCAAACAGGATCATGGATGCCTCCTGCTGGCCGGGATTGAAAGACATATCGGCACAAATACCAAAGGCATTACGGGCACTGGTTTTATCACCTTTTTTTAGGTAGCAGTCGCCCAGCAGGTACATGGCAGTCTGGCCGAGGGAGTCGGATGTGCTGCTGAGCAATTTGAATTTATCGGTAGCTGCGCCCCATGCACCAGTTCGGTAGTCGCAATAGGCTATTTCATAGAGGTCCTGCTTCCTTATTTTATCGGTATGGCCGTAGTAAAAATCAAAATAGGGTAAAGCTTCTTTATACCGCTGTTCTTCGAAAAGGCACTGGGCTTCGAGCAAATGCAGTTCCTTGTCGTAGTATGATTTTTCTTTCTGTTTTAAGAGTGAGTCAGCCAACTTGAGCGCTTTGTCTCTTGCCCCCATAAAGTATAAGATCTCTGCAATGTAGTAGGGAACAACTGATTTATATTCTTTTGCATCTTTGATGCGGTCGAAGCTCTGGAGGGCTTCCTTGTATTTGTTTTTGTTGTAAACCAGGAGGCCATAATAATAATTACCTGCCTGGTAATACTTACTGTCCTTATTGTCTTTAATATCAGATAACAGCGGTTCGGCCTTATCAAATTGTTTGTTGTTGAAATAGCAGTAGGCCATTTCAAATTTTTCTTCAGCAATTTCCTGTTCGTTCAGATTGGCTTTACCAGTAGATTCATAAAGGGCAATGGCCCTGGTTAAATCGTTTTCCCTGAAATAATATTGAGCAAGTGTAAAGCTCAGGCGCTGCTTATAAGCTGGCTGAGCCGTGTGGTTCATTTCCTTAAGTGCGGAATCAATGCATCCGGGAGCACTGGTTTTGAGGTCTGCCATAGCAAGCAGGTACCTGGCCTTATCAGAGTAAATGTTTCCTTCGGGATTGTAATTATTTATTGAGTTATTTGAAAGGTAAACTCTTAAAGAAGATATAGCCAATGCATAATGACCCTCAGCATATTGCTCTTCGGCCAATGATAAATATTTGCCAGGTAAAAGTTCGGGTGTTAACAGTTGAGCACCGGATTCAAAAAAAGATAACAAGCAGATGGCCATTATGGCTATTCTCTCAATAAACCTTTTTTTAAGTTGCAGCATCATTTGGTTTTTGTTACTAAAAATTCCAGGTTACATTGATACTCGGGAATATAGGTAACTGGTAAACGATAACATTTGTAAAACGGTCAACATAGAATACATTCTGCCTGTCGTAAACATTTGTCAGGGCAAAAGTGGCATCTATACTGGTTTTTTTGCTGGTAATAAATTTCTTTTTTAACGACAGATCCAAGCGATGATACCAAGACAAACGTCCGCCATTGATCTTGTCTGCGTAAATAAGACCCAAGTTACCATTTTGCTGCAGAACATTTGTGGTTAAGCCATTTGCAGCAGGGTTAACATTTTCATAAAATCCCTGGGTCTGGGTGAACGGAAAAGGTGCATGGATATTAAAACGTGCAGATACATCCCAATCTTTTTTCTTGCCTAAAGTGTAGGCAGCCACCACATTGGAGTTGAAACGAGTATCAAATGGGGTAGGATAGGTCTGGATATTCCCCTTTGAATCAATGCTGGTATAATTAACATTTTGGTAACCCATTGCACACCACAAATAAACCCTGCCGTAGCTGTATTTGGCAGAAAGGTCAATACCGTTTGCCAGACCACTTGCAGCCACAAAATCGCGATCGGAAACAACCAGTTTATTCCGGTTCAATTCATCCACCTGCGAAAAGTCTTTCAGCCAGGGTTCCAGATTCAGTTCCACCCGTTTGATATCCACTTCTACACCACCCACAGCGTGGAAAGCTGTTTGAAGAGCAGAAGGAACAATTTTTCCGTTTGAATTGGAAATCTGCTGATCGGGAGCCAGCAAAAAGCCGGTGAACAGATTGACAATATCCTGATCGGATTTTGTGCTGATAATATTCTGGGAATACAGCCCTGTGGCGAATTTGAGACGTACATTATCGCTGATATTATACTTGATACCCAGCCTTGGTTCTGGCGAAAGTTTGTTCAGCTCGGAGTAATACTGGAACCTTATGCTAGGTTCGATAATAAACCGGCTGCTGAAATTATGCCTGAACAGGAAATACAGTGCAGCCATCGTGCTCTGCCTGCTTTCGGCGGTAGTAATACCTTGTGCACCATAATAACTTAATGCAGTATGAAATCCGCTGATGTCTACACCATATTTTAACTGGCTGTAGTTGGGCAGGAAATAAGTGAAGTTGATAGCAGTTTCAAAACCGTTGATCTGACTGGTGCGGGGAACGGTGTCGGTCGGCACATTCACCTGGTTAAGGCTGATATTGTAATTGGAATAAGCAAATTTTCCGTCAATAAGAGCAGATGAGGTGCCTGGTGTTACCACAAAAGTTCCGCCAAACCCTGTAGCAGTCCAGTGATAGTTGGCAATGTTGGCATGGTCTGAATCGTTGAGCAGGTTGGCCTGGTCATCAAAACTGAAACCAAACAGGTTGAGTTTGCTGCCGTTATCGCCACTGAAGGTGAGCTTACCATACAAATCGGTAAATTTATAAGGCAGGCCACTGCTGAAAGGCTCACCAAAACCGCCGTATAATGACTTGGAAGTCTGATCGAGATAACTGTGTTTTGCTGTAAGCAAATAGGTAATACCCGCATTGTTGTCTTTCTTCTTTGATTTCACCAGGGGGCCATCAATAAGGAAACGAGCCATAATAGGCGAAACTGAAACAATTCCATTCATTTCGTTTTTATTGCCATCCTTAGTATGTACATCAACTATCGCTGATGTACGGTTGCCATATTGTGCGTTAAAACCTGCCGTATAAACATCTACGTTCCTGATAGCTTCAGTTTCAAAAACCGAGAAAAGGCCTATGGAGTGAAACGGGCTGTAGATGGTAACGCCATCGAGGTAGATGCCGGTTTGTGCCGGAGAACCGCCACGAATGTATAACTGCCCGCCCTGATCTCCTGTGAAAATAACGCCGGGTATAACCTGAAGGAATTGCGCCAGATCGGGCTCTCCGCCTGAACTGGGTAGTAATTTCAGCTCTCTGGGCGTAATGTTGGTGACGCCGGTATTGATATGGGTGATTTTATCCGTTTTTTTGCTGGTTACTTCTACTTCTTTTAATCCCATCTCTCTCTGAGCCAGCATGATTTTTTTGGTAATAATTGCATCGGGCAGGAGATTGATATTCAGATTAACTGAATCATAGCCAACACCGGTTACCATTAATGTGTAGCTGCCGGCAGGTAATGAAAGGGAGAAATATCCATTAATATCTGTTTGCACCCCGTTTTTGGAATTCAGAACGGATACATTGGTATATATAAGTGGCTCACCGGTTTTTTTATCATATACAAACCCCTTTACGGTACCATTCTGATTTTGGGCAATAGCTACACAAGAACACAGCAATAATAAAGCAACCAGCAGGTGTGCGGTTTTTAACATATACTAACTATTTAATAAAATACGAGATAACAACAAGCTATGCCTGCTGAAAAGTGCGGCAAAGATAGGAATAACCATATAGCTGCCAAACGTAATTTTTAAAATCATTTTGGAAGGGTGAGGTTGTACTAATGAGTTACCTTATTGCTGATAAAAATCAATGAACAATTATAAATTATAAAAGAGTATTCCGGACTGCAGAATAAGTGTATTCCTGGTGGTTTTGGTTCTAAGATTAGAAATGCTGGCTTTTTGTAAGGAAACAGTATTTTACCTCAGCCACTTTGCCATATCAATCATTACCTGCTCATTTATACTGTGCCCCATGCCATTATATTCATGAAACTCAGGTTTCAGGCCCAACTTTATTAAGCTTTCGGCAGAAGATTTTCCATCAGTAAAAGGTATACGGTTATCAGAAGTACCATGGGAGATGAATATTTTCATCTGGTTCAATCCGGGTGTTAGTTTCAATTTATCGCGGAGGGTGGGGAATAGGCTGCCACTGAGTATTGCTATGCCTTTAATTGTTTCGGGGCTGGTAAGACCGGCCTCATAGCTCATCATGGCGCCCTGGCTGAAACCTATAAGGTAAACCTGGTTTTTATTGGCGTTGTATTTGCGGATAACTTCTCCAATGAATTTCAAAATCAATTTACGGCTGTTTTCCACTTCGGGTGAGCTTCCATCGCTTTTGCCAGGTTCAAACCACTGATAACCTTGCGGACTGGCGGAGTATGGAGCGCGGACCGAAATGACCAGATATCGGGCAGGGAATGATTTTCTTAATTCAAAGAGGTCTTTCTCATCGCTGCCATAACCATGCAACAATATAATGACCGGGGCCTGAGTGGTGGAAGGAGAAACCTGTACCAGATACTTCAGAGAGAGGTCAGTTTGCAGACCGGTAGTTTGTGCTGTTGAATTGCAGGTAATACTGATCATGAGTGTTAAAATTGAAAGTAGCCGGACCATAAATTGTATTTTTTGAGGTTGTCCTTAAATGAAGATATCCCCGCTGCAGCTCCAACCGGAGTACTTTGGGGATATCTGATATAATGGCTTTAATTTTAATTTTGGGGTTTCTCCAGGATTTTAAAGAACTGGTCCATCTGGGGCAGGATAACGATACGGGTGCGGCGGTTGGCATCCCTGCCTTCCTTTGTATCATTTGATGCTACAGGTACATATTCGCCACGGGCAGCGGCTGTCATGTGAGATGGGGGCACAGCATATTTGTTCTGGAGGATACGCACTACGGCAGTGGCACGTTTTGCGCTCAGGTCCCAGTTGTCTTCCAGATCACCATGCTTAAAAGCCTTGCTGTCGGTATGGCCTTCTACCATGAACTCAACCTCAGGCTGGCTGAGCAATACTTTGGCTACTTTGCCCAGCACCTCGTTGGCTTGGTCGGTTACATCGTAACTGCCGCTTTTGAAGAGCATTTTGTCGGATATATCTACATATACCACACCTTTTTCCACCTTGATGTTTACGTCTTTATCATCGAGGTTTCCAATGGCGCTCTTGAGGTTGACCATAAGGGCTATGTTCATGGAATCCTTGCGGTTCATAGCTTTCTGCAGCTCTGTAATATACTGGTCTTTTACACCAATATTATCGAGCGATTTTTTGATGCTCTCGGCCTGTGTGCCGCTGATAACACTGAGGTCTTTCATCTGCTGCAGGAGCTGATTGCTGTTGGCTTTGGCGAAGTTCAACTGATCTTCGAGCGACTGTATTTTGGCCAGGTCGGAGGCATGCTGTTCGCGGCAATCGGTATAGGTGGATTGCAGCGTTTTGTACATACTATCGAGCCGCTTTGCGTTATCTTCTGATTTTTTGAGTTTCTTGGTTGTTGTGCAGGAAAATATCATGACAACAGGTAAGGCGAGCAGGAAAAATCTTGTCAGTTTCATAAAAATACAATTCGTTAATTTATTTTGCCTTGCAAAACTATCTATAGTAGTCTTAAGATTGAGTTAAGATGTAATTTAGTTATGCACATAGGGTGCATATCTTTTAAGAATGAGATAAGTCTGATTAAGTGACGATGATTAAATAAAGTACACCATCTTACTCCTTCATTTTCATTTCTACTTCGTTGCAAAAGCCCTTAAATAGCTTGCTATTCGCGGATTTTACGCCTCGTATAAAAGAAAAATAACTTCGCAATATGGTGTACTTTATTTAATCAACGTCACTAATTGACTATCTAATTAAAAATAAATTGCTCAGATTAAAACCACAGGATGTAAACGATATAGTGATGTTAAATTTAATCAGAATTGCAGCATTTAACTTTATAGTGAGGTGGGAAATCCATTACAGCATTATCTTTAGTTTCTATTATTCAAACATGAGTTTAAAGCTAAAGAGACCCTTGAAAAAGCTCCTATTTTGTTCAGCCTTACTGCTGATTCTATTGCCCGGATTGACAAGGGCCCAGATAATTTATATTGATACAGCAGGATATAGTGACCTGAAAAAAACAACTACTCTATTCCTCGTGCCGGATAAGGATAGCACCCTCCGGGCTGATTTTGAGCAAGCAATAAGCAGCGCATGGAAATTCACCCCATACAAAATCATTTATGCAGATCAACTACCTCTTTATTATAATAACCCCGACTACTCCTATTTTTGTGAGATCCGTAGAAGTGATAAATCAGGTGCCGGACCGGGATATGTTGGCCCGGTTAATGGTGCTGGTGGTCTTGCAGGGGCTGTAGTAGCAGTTGCAGCGGTGGCTCTGGTAAGTGCAGCAGTTTCATCGGCGGTCAGCCAACCTGTTTACTTTAGTCAGTCGAAGGAGGGCGAGGTGTTTGAGATGGAAGAGGGCAATATTTCATTGTACAGTTTTTTTACCCAGCGACAGGACAAGCGGGGAAATAACCTGTTTTATCAGAATGCGAATATTAAAATAGGCCTTGCGGCAGGGAAAGAATTTCAGGAACAATTCAGAAGAAAGCACCGAAAACCGGGAGACAAAGATACGGCGTTGGCAGGACCTTACTGGAATCCATACTGGAATCCAGGCTTATTGAAGATGTACCTTACCATCATCAATCACTCTCTTGAAACCGCAACCGGATTCAGACAATTTTCAAATTACCGGGATACACTTCAGTTAAAGCACTTAGCCAGTGATACTTTATATATTCCCGATTACCTTGAAGGGCCTCTGCTTAGATCAGCAAGTCAGGACGATAGTACCAAACCGGATTCGGTAATTGCTGCTGTATATCCGCACCCCTACCGCATTGTTTGTTCAGAAGAACTAAGTGTTATGCTGCTGCATTCACCAAGCCCCATCAATTTTATAACCTGCAGCACATATGGAAATATGGATATAGCCTACAACATTAAGGAACGGACAAATGAACATAAAAAATTTCCGCAATCACACCTGGACCGGGGGATAAAAATTTATAATTCAGAGAAGGGAATTATCTACGCTGAATTCCCTCACAAACATTATATGTTTAAAAAGGTGAGTGTACTTACTTCAATTAATATTGAAGATCTGGAGGATCTGGCAGTTGTGATGAAGGGTGGTAAATGAGGCTTCAGGATAGCAATTTGTTTCTTGTTTTTCAGTTATAGTTTTCTGTCAGAGTTAAGAACAAAAAAAATCCCATCAGTTTTTATTATCAGGCAAATATGATTTCTTATTATCTACATCGCTGTTCCTAATCAGTCGCTCTACTTAATTGTGTATGCTAATTATTTATAGACTACCTTTATAATAGCAAAAGATTAAGATGCAATATTGTTAATTATGATTAGCAGGTATTTTTCTGCCTGCTTAGCTGATTTCTGCATTTTAATTCATGCTTCTATTTCTATTTATCCGGTTACTTTATAGTTTACAAATACCGGCTGGTATAGCTTGGTTG
>Ga0214164_1001658_pt1 | contig 12407 bp, 12 predicted proteins | sample TroBogepilimnion_13_FD_153003 | JGI IMG/M metagenome (GOLD analysis project Ga0214164, IMG submission 153003) | Freshwater microbial communities from Trout Bog Lake, WI - Practice 03JUN2009 epilimnion v4 | ecosystem: Environmental > Aquatic > Freshwater > Lake > Epilimnion/Euphotic zone ...
ATATTTCACTTTTGCCATTTTGATTTGCCCTATCGCTTTTTCAATTCTTATTCATCTAACGTATTTTCCTGGCGATCACCACAAGATGACGAGGACCAGTCAATTTAAATGATACGCTATGTGCGAAAAATGCTGGATGAGAGCGGGGCAATATCGAGAAACCCAACGAATCCATCCTGAACAGCAACAACAAGCTTGCGTTGATTGAGGTGAACGATTTGTCCTGGCGGGAAAGAATGGTGTTCTTGCCAACCGATCGCGCGTTTAACGACTAAAATGGATTCTCCAAATTTGGCAAAACTTTCCGTCATTCCATAGGCTCTAATATGGCGTAAGACGAGATTGATCGGTTGCGCAAAATCGATAAGCCTATCATCTTCCGATGCTCTTTTCCAATAGGTTGCGTTATTTTGGGAGATTGCTTGGTCCCAATAGGTATGGAAATTATCAGCAATCTTTTTGGCCAACCGCGTCCCTGCTATTTGAATTTTGAGATCTAGGCTTTCATGGCATTCGTCGTCGCTAAGCGGAAATGATTCAGAACTTAAGATATCACCGGCATCGAATTCGGGCACCAGCTTGTGGCAGCTGATGGCCCAATTGTCCCGGTCCTCCAAGATGACCTGGGGCATAGGATAGGGACCGCGCCCAATCGGTAAAGGCGAGGGGTGAAAATTGACCGCATAAGGCAATATTTGCCGGGTATCAGGAATTTTCCAATTATAGCCCGCAACGATAAGGGCATCGCATCCCTGGGCGCGAAGAGCCATGATATCATTCTCGGTTATTCGCGAAAGCTGAATGTCGAGCGATCTTCGCTCAGCCTCGGCAATAACCTGTTGCTGCGTATCAAATTCGTTTTTAGATGCACCCGTGAAGAGTTTGATAGGCTGCCATCCTGCATCCATAAATGCTTGAAAAATGCCCATGTATCGATCAATGGTAACAATGGCAAATCGCATCATCATGCCTATCAACAGCTCGTAAATTGGTGCTTAAACAAGCACGGCAGAGCTGTCTCACGGGTGGCAAAAGCATTACAGTTTGGTAAGGTTGCTCTTGGCTAAGCCCTTCAAAAATCCCCTAAATTAATAATTGGTAATGTAGACCAAAATGTTAATTTTGGGCACAGGAATTGCTAATCGGCGGATGGTTCGCTCTCTGTATCAGCCTTAATTGAACAGGGAAACGAGCTTGTTTGACCTGCCGCCGCAACTGAATAGTTCGGCTGGGACGACAGGCCATATCTAATGAACCGAAAGGCAATTCAATGGGTATGCACATCTCTAGCTCATCTGCGATGAACGTCTATCAGTCGCAGATGAGTGCCGCACGTTCTCAGCGGCATCAGCAGTTTGATGCTTTGGCTCAAGCTCTGAAATCTGGCGATACGAAGGCTGCTAGCAGCGCTTATGCATCGCTGGTTCCATCCGGATCGAATGTAGATCCGAGTAGCCCTCTAGGTATGATTGGTGCGGCACTTCAAGCTGGCAACCTTTCAGCCGCTGAGGCTGCACTGCCGCCACGGTTCCAAAACGCCGCGTCGGCTTCTACCCCGTCTCCGTTCAATCTTCTTGATCCCAACGCGTCATCCTCGGCCAACGGCACGTCGACGACGCAGGCATCAGCGGATCCAACGCAGACATCCCCTTCCGCATCAAATTCTGCGGCAGGTCCCGTAGGTCATCATCACCACCATCATGGTGGCGGTGGATCCATGATGGCCAATAGTTCATCGTCGAGCAGCACCCAGAATGGAAGCGATATGACAACCGCCTCCTTCTTGAATGCGAAGGCGGCGATGGCCAATCTCGTGACCGACCTTCAGAACCTGGCTTCGTCCTCTACGGCGTCGTCAACGGGCACATCTGCTAATCCGGCTGTACCGTCAAATGTGGCAACGGGCGCTTCCAATCTTCTGAATAATCCTGATTTTCAGAATTTGGAATCGGCAGTGAATAGCGGCAACACGACGTCGATGAACACGGCGTGGTCGCAGTTTATTGCAAATACTTTTGGTAACGCCAATGCTGCTGGAGCTGTTGGCTCCACCATATCGACCGTTGCCTAAATCTTGTGGGAATAGGGCTGTCGGGATACCCGGCAGCCCCTTTTCACCGCGAATATCAATAATCTTTAGGTGGATACCGATGATATCCTTCAAGCCGTTATGCCTCTATTTAAGCGCAATAAAATGTCCACCTCGGCGCATTGCCCCGCTGATGGCTTTGACATTGTTGGTTTGTGCCACTGGCATTTATCCAAACCTTGCCAACGCAAAGGATCAACTTACAATTTTAACCAATTGGTATGCTCAGGCTGAGCATGGCGGCATATATCAAGCCAAGGCGTCAGGGGGTTATGATAAAGAAGATCTCGATGTAAGCATCCATCAAGGTGGACCACAGTTGAATGGCATGCAATTATTGCTTGCGGGGGAGGCTGATATTTTATTGGGCTATGATATTCAGGTTCTTAAATCGCTTGAAAATAAAATTCCTGTTGTCGTCGTAGCCGCCTCGTTTCAATCGGACCTGGTTGGGATCATGGCCCGCGATACCGTGAATTCATTATCCGACTTGAAGGATAAAACAATTTTAATAGCGACACCCGGCCGAACAACTTGGTGGCCTTGGCTTAAAAAGAAATATGGACTTACAGACGAACAAGTGAAGCCATACACCTTTAATTTACAGCCATTTTTTTCCGATGGCCAAACGGTGCAGCAGGCCTACCCGTCATCAGAGCCATTTCAAGCCATTAAGAGTGGCGTTCCGATTCATTTCCTTCCATTGAAACAAGAAGGTTATCCACCTTATGGCCTTGCTTTTGTCGTTACGCGCGAAACATTAGAGCGGCGTCCAGAAATCATCAAACGCTTCTTAAAAGCAACATTCGAGGGCTGGCGCGCTTATCTCGCCAACCCTTCGCAAGCTAATGCCGCGATCCGTGAGGCCAATCCTAATATGAGTGAAGAGCAATTAGATTTTGGATATTCACAGCTCAAAAGCATGGGTGTGGTAGATGGTGGTGACGCCAAAACATTAGGTCTCGGAATTATAACGGATGCACGCTTCAAGGCGACATTCGATTTTTTAACGGGCGAGGGTCTTCTTAATCCAAATGTTAATTATCATGAAGCTTTAGATGACCGCCTTATTAAGGATCTTCATATTCAATGAATATGGCAATTTCAAAATTGAAAGGTGATACCGTGCTGACGGCTCCTGCGATTAAATCCGACGCAGCGATCGTCTCCTTGTCAAAAGTCGGCATGACGTATGATAGCGATGAAGCGGTCCTTTCAGCCATTGATCTTAAGATCCATGAAGGCGAATTTTTCAGCCTGATTGGGCCATCGGGTTGCGGCAAAAGCACACTATTAAAGATCATTGCTCATATTACACAGCCGACCAGCGGAAAGGTGAATTGGTGGGGCAGTGGTGCGGATGTTCTCGGAAGCAAGGGAAAGAAAATCGCCTTTGTCTTTCAAGACCCTACCCTGATGCCATGGGCAAATGTTGAAGAAAATGTTCGACTACCTCTGGAATTAGCGGGTGTACCTCGTAACGAAACCAAAGTGCAGGTGGTGGATGCCCTGCAATCCGTTGGATTATTGGATCAAGCCAAGCGTTACCCTCGGCATCTATCGGGCGGCATGAAAATGCGCGTCTCAATTGCTCGCGCCCTCGTCACAAAACCAAACTTGCTTTTGATGGACGAGCCATTTGGTGCTCTGGACGAATTTACCCGCAATAAATTGGATACTGACCTTTCCAACCTATGCCGTGAACGGCGAATGACGACGGTCTTTGTGACGCATTCGATCTATGAAGCCGCATTTTTATCAAACCGCGTCGCAGTGATGGCCTCCGCCCCAGGTCGGATTTTTAAGACATTCAAAATTGATGCACCTTCAATGCGTAATGCCAATTTCCGTTTACAAAACAGCTTTATGGAAATGTGCAAAACATTATCGACCGCTTTGGTCGATGCATCATTAGGTGCTGAAAGATAGGCGTGAAAGAGATGCGAAAATTATTGGCCTTCGCCCGTTCGATCCCGGCACATATCTCACCTGCATTCGCCCTCTGCTTACTGCTGATCATAGGCTGGGATTTGCTGTGCCGCTACGAAAATATTCCCACCTATATCGTTCCGAAGCCGAGCGATATAGCATTTGTTTTAATTAGCGACGCACCAACCTTGTTTATAGCACTTCTATCAACTCTTTCGGTTACGATAGAAGCCTTCGCATTGGCGGTTTTAACAGGTACGCTATTAGCCATTCTTATTGTTCAAAACCGCTTTCTGGAAAATGTAATTTTTCCTTTTGCAGTGCTATTACAAGTCACACCTATTGTTGCTATCGCGCCGCTCATCATTATCCTTGTTCATAACACGCAATTAGCTATTCTTATTTGCGCCACATTGATGGCGCTATTCCCGATAATTTCGAACACGGTTACTGGCCTTAGAAGTATTGATACGGGCCTATCGGACTATTTTAAGCTGAACCGAGCGGGACGGTTTCAAATTCTTTGGCGGCTTAAAATTCCAAGTGCCTTGCCCTTCTTTTTAGCGGGCTTGCGTATCTCAAGTGGTCTTGCTTTGATTGGTGCAATTGTGGCGGAATTTATCGCCGGCTCCGGTGGGCGTAGCGCGGGTTTGGCGTATGAGATATTACAGGCTGGATATGCGCTTGATATCCCGCGAATGTTTGCGGCCCTTGTTTTGATAGGGCTTTCAGGCTTTCTGATTTTTAGATCGATGGGTACTTTAACCCATCGCGCCATCGGCCATTGGCATGACAGTGAAATTAATTTTCGGAACGTCAAATAGCCGCTTACAGGTCAAAGGGTATTTATTCGAAATGGCACATATACTTCTTCTTGATGTTCCCGGGGGAAACGACTTTACCGTCTTAGAAGATGCAATTTCTGTCGGCCACCAGGTGACATTTCTAACAAGCGATTTATCACACTATCACCGGCAAGGGGAAACAACAAAAAATCTCTTATCTTTGGCCCATGAGGTGATAGAAGTCAGCCCTTTTACACAAGGTGCCATCGAACAAGAAATTCTTTTACGTCATGCGATCAAATCGATTGAAGCTATTATATGTCTGATTGATATTAAGCAGATTGAAGCCAGCGAAATTGCTAAGCGCTTGGGGCTCCGTTATCTCTCTCCGGAGACAGCTCGCCTTATGCGAGACAAGGTGAATGTTAGGCGACGATTGGCTGAAAAGGGAATACGTCAACCAAAATTCGGGTTGGCCAACTCTGTTGAAGACATTAGAAAAGTCGCTGCAGAAATTGGCTTTCCGCTGGTTATCAAGCCGGCCGACGGCTTCGCATCACAAAATGTTTCAATTGTACGTTCAATTCACGAGCTAAAAGAGATTTGTGATAAGTTTTCTGCTCATCCGACGAACTCAACAAATTACGGATTAGGTGTTAAGGCCAGTAATCGCCTTTCGGTTGAGCAATATATCGAAGGGACACTGATTGGCTGTGATGTGTTCAGCGACGGCACAACTCGACTCCTTCTTGGTGTGAATGAAAAGCTGATGTTCCCACCACCATCTTTTGCCATACGCGGTAGCCAATTTCCTTCTATCGAATTTGCAACTGATAGTGTTCGTACTTATGCGTTTGAACTCCTGGATGCCGTCGATTACACATTCGGTGCTGCACATATCGAAATGATTGTTCGCGATGGCGTGCCCTACCTGGTGGAAATAAACGCACGTCTCGTAAGTGCTCAAATTCCATTTCAAATGGGATATGCGCTAGATCGCTCGATTTATATCGATTTAATTGATCTCCATCTGGGCGTTCCGTTGAACGATATGTTTCCTTTTATCGCGAGTGGCGTAAGTGTTATTCGTTGGATTGTCGCAGAGCGTGAAGGAACGCTTAATAGCCTGATTTTGCCAACTGACATTAACCCCCTTATTAAACGGGTTACTATTTTTAAACAGCCAGGGGACGTCGTAAGGCCACCAATCGGCAACAGCGATAGGATCGGCTACGTCATTGCTACTGCACCGAAAATGGAGGAAGCGGTTATGGCGGCCGAGGCCTATATAGCCGCTGCAGAGCTTGATATTGCTTAAGAATTTAAATTATGACGCATTTGTAATGTTTTATAATTAAACAATTTAACCGCTCCCCCGTCCTGAACTCTGTAGCGTTGCAAAATTCAACTCCCCCCACGGAGATGAGAAGCAATATCCTGTTGTGATGTGGCTAATGATCGATTTTGCAGCGCCTCTCGTTGGCAGCTATCAGGTTGCCTTAGATAAGTTGAAAGGCGTTTACTATGGGTATGGGTATTTCTATGAGCCGTCCGGCAATGTCCGTTATGGCTCAACCGATCAAAATACAAGCACCCGCTGTATCAGAGCCAACTGTTCCGGACACTAGCTCATCGGCAGCATCGCAGTCCAACACTGTACAATCGTTGGCACTGGCTAAAGATGGTCACGTTGGAACTTTACTTGATATATTGGTCAAATAATAAATGAACCACCGCAACGAACACCGCTGCGGTGGTTCGATTTAGCGCCTGAGCGGATAATGGCGCGTTCACGCTCAACCCCATCATTCAATCCAATGGGAAGCCGCAAGTGACTCAATTGAAATGGATCGACTAAGTTTGGATGATTCCTCGCAAAGTTTTCTATATTTAGCTTTATCGTGGTCCTCAAACCTGAAAAACGAGTGTACTTGAAATAGCGGCATGAAAGCTATGGCCACTCACACCGAGGATCCATTAGGGTTCGTGTGGATGAGCAGCACGATTAATGGTCACGGATCAAAAAATATTCTTGCTCACAAAACCTTACCCATAGCCGCCAATATCGCGTCCGTCGAATGGATGATGTGAGACATATCCGAATTCTCTGGAATAAAAATAAAATTATTCACATAGGGCACGATGCGTCGATCTTGGCCGGATTCAATGGCTTGCAACAAAGTATCATCTTGCATTTCCGGCTTATGGTCGGCGATCGGATTGAGGCGACCACTATGGACAAAAAAGCCGGAATAGTTTTTTGCTTCCATAAAGCTGCGCACCGAGGCAATGGCATGCGGGCGATGCCGCTCTTCGACCTCGATGAGAAGAATAGGATGCTGGCGCTCCAGCAATTCGCGAGCGCCCTCCAATACGTTGAGTTCATGGCCCTCGACATCAATTTTGATAAAGCCAATCGGGCGTTCGGCTAGCCCATCCAAGGTTACCGCTTCAACGGAGCGTTCGGAAAGCGCTACGCCATCGTTAAACCCGCCAATACGGGATATCCCTTCGGATGGCTTACCATCAATGATCGGCGTCGCGAGTTCCAATACACCGGGTTCGTCCGAAACCAGCACTTGGTGCACGCTGACATTATCCTGCAAAGCAGCACTCAATACATAGGCCAAGCGCGGATGGGGTTCAAACGCGTGCACATGCCGCGCAAGGCGCGAGAGCGGTAACGTGTAGCGGCCAATATTGGCCCCCACATCCACGGCCTCCCGCTCAGGGTCCACCAAAGCCGGCAATAGATCCATCTCGATCTCGTCGTGATGGCGGCGCATGTGATGCAGGCGAAAGGCCAATTTCGGCATGGAATAGTAAATACCCGTACGTATCAGATTGCCAAACGAGCCGATCATGCTGGTGCACCCCTCGCTACATTAGAGTGTCAACCCGATCATCGAGCCAAAGTTCCAGCTCGTGGCGCACTTGACCGTCTAAAACTCCGCTCGAACGCACGCAAAGGCGCGATTTCAACCCTTCTAGCCATGCGTTTTTTGCATAATTAAAGCGCAATCCATCAAGAGACTTGCAATTTGTGCAGTGCAACATCATATTGCGCTTATACCAAAGACGCAGGACAAACGAATCATGGCTTCGGTCCAACCGGATTCAAATGCAGTTTTTTCCATTCGCCGCTTATGGCCGATGGACATCGTGTTTTACCGCGAGCATTTGCTACGGCTTGATCCGGAATCGAGGCATTCGCGGTTTGGCGGCGGCGTATCGGACACCTATATCGACGCCTATGTCGATACCGCCATGCGTCCCGACACGCTCATCTATGGAAGTTTTGACGAGGCGAGGCTGATTGCTGCCGGAGAGTTACGCATCTTATTTGGAACATGGCCGCTGCGTGCAGAAACAGCCTTTTCGGTTGAGAAGCCCTATCAAGATCATGGGCTGGGCGATCAATTGTTTACGCGCATCATCACCGCCGCGCGCAACCGCGGAATCACGCGGCTCGGCATGCAATGCCTCAGCCACAACCAACGCATGCGGCATCTGGCTCAAAAGCATCATGCTGAAATGACAACGGCCGATGGCGAAACAGAAGCGCAATTGATCCCGCTCACGTTTAATCCCATCAGTCTTTTCGAGGAATGGATGGGCGAAGCAGATGGCACGCTAAGCCGCCTTAATCCATGGAAACCAACCGGTCTTAATTAAAGCCGACTGGTTTCCTTGTTTCCAGAATATCCGCCTTAAAAAACCAAAGCGCGCGCCTGTTTAACACCCGGCAACCGTTGGATGCCTTGCAAAATATGCGGCGGTGCTGCGCCATCAATTTCAACAAGTGCAATGGCCGATCCACCCTCATTGTCACGGCCCAGCGCAAAGGTGGCGATGTTGACGCCAGCATTACCCAAGAGCGATGCAAAGCGGCCAATAAAGCCGGGCTTATCTTCATTCGTTACATAAATCATGGATGGGCCAAATTCGGCATCCATTTTAATGCCCTTAATGTCCACAATTCGCGGCTTACCGTCATTAAAGACGGTGCCGGAGATCGAGCGCACAAGGTCGTCGGTCACCACTTCGAGCGTGATCAGCGAGTCATAATCCCCCTCGCCTTCGCGTACCGTTTCTTCAATCACAATACCGCGTTCTTTTGCAACAACAGGTGCAGAGACCACATTCACATCCTGAAGGGCGGGACGAAGCACGCCGGCAATAGCCGCCGCCGTTAGAGCCTTAATTTTCAATGCTGCAACACCGCCTTGATAGGTAATGCGAACCTCTTTCAAGCCGCTATCGGTCAGCTGGCCGGCAAAGGAACCGAGCTTTTCAGCCAATGCAATAAAGGGCCGAAGCTTTGGTGCTTCTTCCGCCGTGATGGAAGGGAAATTGACGGCGTTTGAAATCGCTCCGCGCACCAAATAATCCGACATTTGCTCGGCTACTTGCAGGGCTACATTTTCTTGCGCTTCCGTTGTTGCCGCACCCAGATGCGGCGTGCAAACGACATTCGGGTGACCAAACAAAATATTCGAATTTGCAGGCTCCTCGGCAAACACGTCAAACGCCGCACCCGCAATATGGCCCGTATCCAGCAAAGCCCGCAACGCGTGCTCATCCACCAAGCCTCCGCGCGCGCAATTGATGATGCGTACACCCTTTTTGGTGCGCGCCAAATTATCCGCCGAGAGAATATTTTTTGTCTGTGCGGTTAAAGGCGTGTGCAAGGTGATGATATCGGCCCGCGCCAATAGATCTTCGAGCTCAACTTTTTCAACACCCAAATCAATCGCGCGTTCTGGCGACAAGAATGGATCATAGGCAATCACGCGCATATGGAGGCCAACGGCACGATCCGCCACAATGGCTCCGATATTTCCGCAACCGATAATGCCGAAGGTTTTGCCGGTAATTTCAACGCCCATAAAGCGGTTCTTTTCCCATTTGCCCGCTTGTGTTGAAGCGTCTGCAGATGGAATTTGACGCGCCAGAGCAAACATCATCGCAATCGCATGCTCAGCCGTTGTGATCGAATTACCAAACGGCGTGTTCATCACGATCACGCCCTTGGCGGTGGCTGCCGGAATATCAACATTATCCACGCCGATACCTGCGCGACCAATCACTTTCAGTTGTGTGGCATTCGCCAATATTTTTTCAGTAACCTTGGTCGCGGAGCGGATTGCCAGACCATCATATTGTCCGATGATGGCGGCCAATTTATCTTTGTCTTTTCCAAGATCAGGTTGGAAATCTACCTCCACACCACGCTCTTTAAAAATGGCGATAGCGGCAGGCGAAAGGGCATCAGAAATGAGAACACGAGGTGCCATAGAATTAATCTTTCAAGTGGAAAGCGCAAAGGCGCGATAAGGAAAAGGAGAGAGGCGTCCTCTCGAAAGAGGACGTCAAAAAGGCCAAGCCATTAGGCGGCTTTGACGAGGCCCGATTTTGCTTTGGCGAATGCCCATTCAATCCAGGGCATCAAAGCCGAAACATCTGATGTTTGCACCGTTGCACCACACCAAATGCGCAAGCCCGGAGGCGCATCGCGGTAAGAACCGAGGTCCAAACCAACACCTTCTTTTTCAAGCAAAGCGGCCACCGATTTCGCAAAATCGGCTTGCGCCTCGGCGGATAGCGCCGTGATTTCGGGATCGGAAAAGACCAGACACACACTCGTATTGGAACGCGTTGCTTTATCGCGCGCCAGAAAGTCGAGAAAGGGCTTTTGCGCCACAAAATCGGCAACGGCTTTTGCATTCGCATCACACCGCGCGATTAAACCCGAGAGCCCACCTACCGACTGCGCCCATTCAAGCGCATCGATATAATCCTCAACGCAAAGCATCGACGGCGTATTGATCGTTTCGCCCGCAAAGATGCCCTCAATAAGCTTACCACCCGAGGTAAGCCGGAAGATCTTCGGCAGCGGCCAAGCGGGCGTATAGCTTTCCAGACGCTCAACGGCACGCGGGCTTAAAATCAGCATGCCATGCGCGGCCTCGCCGCCCAAAACTTTTTGCCAGGAATAGGTAACGATATCGAGCTTAGGCCAATCCAAATCCTGCGCGAAAGCCGCCGACGTTGCGTCGCAAAAGGTAAGGCCCTTGCGATCCGCCGAAATCCAATCGGCGTTTGGCACGCGCACGCCAGAGGTTGTGCCGTTCCAGGTGAACAAAACATCGTGATCGGGATGAACCGCGGCGAGGTCTGGCAGCGCGCCATATTCCGCCTTCATCACGCGCGTGTCTTTCAGCTTTAATTGCTTAACGGCATCGTTCACCCAACCTTCGCCAAAGCTTTCCCACGCCAGACAATCAACAGGGCGGGCGCCCAGCATCGTCCACATCGCCATCTCATAAGCGCCGGTATCGGAAGCAGGCACAATACCGATGCGGTAATCCGCAGGCACTTGCAAAATTTCGCGGGTTAAATCGATCGCCCGCTTCAAACGTGCTTTACCCGCCTTCGCGCGGTGCGAACGGCCGAGGGATGCGTTTTTAAGGGCGTCAGGGGTCCAGCCAGGGCGCTTGGCGCAGGGACCGGAAGAGAATTGCGGATTAGCCGGCCGCAAGCCGGGTAGCGTCTGTGTCATCGTTTTCTCCATCCTCACAGATGGGCGCCTCTCGTTGGGGAGAGGTGTCCCGCTGATGGAGATACGCGGACGGATGCGTTCCGTCAATCGGCAAATGTCGGTTTGAGGATAAAAAGATTCGGGTGGGATTTAAGGATTATCATCGACGTCGAACTAATTTCATTGACTTTTCGTCATATATTTGTTGTTATTTCACTGGTACGGGGTGGGTTTGCGACTATTAATTGGTAAGCAGCGAAAGATCCTTGTCATGAAGTTAGCTGAAAATTTTTCTTTGAAAAAATCTCCGTCGTTTGGGCGCGGGGTCTTTTTAGGCCTAACGTCTCCCAAATTTCTTTTTTCTCCGATTGTAATCAAACGTGACCCTCGATTTGATGGTAGCGTTGAAGAGGCTTGGTCAACTGTTGGTCGTGTTTTGCGTGATGCGTTTGACGTAGAAGGCGGCAAAGAAATTCAAAAAGCCAACGCAAAAAAGTACACCCGTACAAAAAAATACTGATGTCGATGCCCTTTCCGAAAACGGCTTTGAGCAGAAGTTAGAACGCGAGATTGGATCTCTTGTCCAGAGCGGGCAGAAAAAGGAGATATTAAGTCGTGTTCAAAAAATAGTCGCCCAAGAACGTTTTTCTGGCCCGCTGCCACACCCAAAACACCTCAGCCAATACGAAACAATTTTGCCCGGAGCAGCGGAACGTATTTTATTGATGGCTGAAAGTGCTCAAAAACATTCCGCCCAAATGGACCGTTGCATCATCGAAGCTCAAATCGACGACCAGAAAAGAGGAATGCGTTACGGCCTAACCGTGCTGCTACTAATAATAGCGCTATCAACCTATTTCGGAATAAGAGAACAGACATGGATGGCGGGATTATTGCTTTCAACGGCTGTTTTAGGATCTATTCCAGTATTCGTTAGAGGACGAACCCATATAACTTAAATAATGGGGCTGTCGTAGATAACGAGAGTTATCTAGGATGGCAATATGGGACTAAGACGTTGTAAATTAGGCAAGAAAGACCAGCTACGACTGCTGGAATTTTT
>Ga0214164_1001665_pt1 | contig 12372 bp, 9 predicted proteins | sample TroBogepilimnion_13_FD_153003 | JGI IMG/M metagenome (GOLD analysis project Ga0214164, IMG submission 153003) | Freshwater microbial communities from Trout Bog Lake, WI - Practice 03JUN2009 epilimnion v4 | ecosystem: Environmental > Aquatic > Freshwater > Lake > Epilimnion/Euphotic zone ...
TATTTTTGTTCTTGTTTTTATTTGTGATGTTGATGTTTATGGCACCGTTACCACCTGCCGGTTGTGATTGTGCCTGTGTTGGTGCATCACTGTAGTAGCTTGATGACGGTTGAGACACAGGTTCACCCTGTTGTGCACTGGCTTGACTTGTTGTTGCAGGAGCCGCACCCCCAACTTGGCCCTGTGCCAGGCTGGGTTGAACTTTGGGTTGTGGTGCTTGCAGACCCAAGGCCGTAAATGATGATGCAATCAAAGGATCTTTAACACCTTGTTTCTTTAAAAATGCAATCACTTGTTCGCTATCCACCGATGCTTCTTTATTTAACTTGGCACTTCTACGCCAGTTTAAATCTAAATCTTTGTAGGTAATCTTGTTTGTAGCCGACTCCCATCCGGCTTTGGCAGCCTTCTTGATGGGAGCAGTGACTCTACCAATTGCTTGGCTGGCCTTTTGATTAAAACTTTTCAGTTTGTCCAACATAGGACCTTCGTTAACCTGTGAGCGACGTGCTACTTCTTTGAATAGTGCCTCAACTCCTTCTTGAGTAATATATACTCCACCACGTGGACGGCCCAGTTGTTCGTTTAGTACCCAACGACGTGCAGTTGTTTCACGGTCAATAAAATAAAAACCCGCAGACTCGCCAATCATTTTGTTGGGGTTTTGGTAACTTGAAGTTATACTGCGTGTACCAGGTTTGCCCCAAGGGTTGCCTTTTACATATCCTGTTTTGGGATCTATAGTTCCATCTGATGGAGCCAATGGAGGTGCTTGCTTGACCACTATTGGATTACCTTCGGGAGTGGTTCCTGCAGGTTGTCCCATGTTGTCAAGCCCTGGCCCAGTTCCACCAGTGTTGGCAGCCGGAGCGTTGGCGCCGGTGTCTTGTGCTATACGTTGTGCAGCCATACCATTATCTGAACCGTAACGGCCTGCATCTATTTGTTTTTGTATGTGTGTAGCGTCTAGACTGTAGGGATTGCCTGGCTCGTACTGTCCGTGATATTGGCCAATTTTGTCCCCGGGGCCAGTATAAATCATTTTGTTCATGTCATCCAATGCATCGGCATCGGGCAATCGAATTATCTGTCCAGCTTGCAGTACATTGGGGTTACCGTTGGGGCCAAATAATTCAGGATTGAGCTTTCTTGCCAACTCGGGATTGATGTTGTTTTTATCTAGTATTGTAGATAAGTTGTCGCCAGGCTTAACTGTATAGTCATGCGAGTGAGCCGCAAAGTCGTACTCACCGCCGGTTGCGGGCACAACTTCTTCGCCATTGCCCAAACTGTCATTTGCGTTTACCGGGCCTGCAGTGGCATTGTCCCAATCTTGCCCTTGACCGGCATCAAATGCGCCAGTGTTATTGCCGCCCAAATCTTGTCCTTGACCAGCATCAAATCCAGCACCGCCCAAAAGTTCTTTGGACGTTTGTATGCCGGCCACTATGCCACCAGTTTCAATGGCACCCATTACTGCACTGGAAAACTTGTCACCTTGCAACATCTTGTTGGCAAAGCTCAAGCCGGCTGCAATGCCTATAGGGCCTAGTCCTGATCCGGCCAAGCCAGCAAGTGCTAATATAATACCTTTGACCGCATAAGCCATGCCCGGCACCTTGCTGAGTTCGCGATAGAACTCTATGGCCTGTGACGCTTTGCCCTGCTCGCCGCCAGCGGCTTTTAAAATTTGTGATTGAGCACTGTCAATCATGGCATCAAGACCTTTTACTGGTCCTGTTTTGCCAATATATTCTTTAACACCTTGGTAAGCCTTGGCTACAGAACCGGCTACGTCGGCACCTTTGCCCAATAGAGTTCGATTGCTGGCCGGGGCATCACCTTCGCGATCCACGTTACCGCCCTTGGCAGCGCCGTCGGCCACTTGTTGAAACAACTGTTGAATCTGTTGTTGTGTCATGGCATATTCTTGCAACAACATGCCCAAGGCATAGAATTCTTGATAGGTGCTGTCTCGAAGAATTTCTTCGCGGATCATGGCTCGTTCGGTTAATATTGTGTTAATTTTCATTTTGGTCTAGTCTCCGTACCCCGCGGGTGAATTTATTGGGATCTTGTGTGCGGATACTATTCAAGAGTCTGCGTTCTAGTTCGGCTGCCGATTCAGCATCATAGTTCTCTCGTATGTAGTTTAGCAAGTTTATAGCACTAGAAATCACATTATTGGCACGACTCTCGACAAGACTACGTCGGTCTCGTTGAGGACTCATTGTGGCCAATTCTTCTAAGATGCTATGGGTCCGCTTCTGCAAGATTTACTCCAATCTATGTTATATTTATATTATTCCGCAGACATCATCGCATATGACTAACCTACCAGATTCATATGATAGTTTGTTCCAAGAATCTGATATATTAGCAAACCATGCAATACAGTCTCGAAAAGAGTATTCTAATGCATTATTTTTACTGATTAAAGGAGTCAATTGTGCATTAGTTGCTTGATGATATTGGCCTGCCCCGTAGGTTTTGGGGTAGAATCCTGTCCAGCAACAAGGGCTCACATCACCGTTTGCAGCCACATACACGGATTTTCTTTGCTTGGTTTTGCAGTTTATTTTATTTTTAGGTTTTCTGCCGGGAGTAATATCTTCTAGTAAAATTAAATCTGTCTTTTTCTTATGGAATAAAACCTTAAATTCTGTCTCGCCTGAATAATTACCCAGTACATGAGTAAGTTCACCATGTTTATTAAATACTGGTGCTGTATTTCGCCCATCGTCAACTAAAGAAAACCCACTAAATCCCATTTCCTTTGACATTGTTCGACATGCATCAATTTGGTGAAGATTATGTGTAAACTTAATAAATTTCCATGTAGCAACTCCACCAGCAGATATAAACATCTGGGCATTTTTAATAACAGTAGTCCACGATGTATTTTGCCTATATAGATGATGAGTATCTTCTAATCCATCTATACAAAATAAAACTCTTGCTTTATTTCTTGCCAGTTGTTGCCAAAATTCTTTTGACCTAGCAGATCCGTTGGTGCTAATGGTTATGATTAAATTAGGGTTGGAGTTATGAAAATATTCAACTATATCAGCACCTTCGGGATTCATTACAATATCTCCAAAATTACCATTGATATAGATGCTGTTTAACTGTTTTAAAAACTCTTTGGTAAAGATTTTTTTGGCGTGTTCTAATGTAAGATTTACTTCAGGATACCCGCCATTGTATGGATAGCCCCAAAATGTTCTAGGGCACCACGGGCAACTAGCATTACATAGGCTAGAAATTTCTAAATGCACATCTCGAATATCTTGAAATTCAATCATTTATAGATTACATAGATATGTTGTCTTAGAGTGTTAGCTGGAGTTAACATACTGTGTATACTTTCTGGTATATTGTTAAGAATGTATCCAGTATTTGATTGCCAAAGTAACTTGTAAAACACATTGCCGTTTTTGTGCATTTCAGTTCCTAACATTGGATCAGCGTCGTTAATATAAACTTGAATCGCAACGGAGATTCTATCGTTGTCAATATGCGGGTTTATTGTATATCCAGTGGAGTCTTGCCAAAAATTAACACTTTGAAATTTTAACTGCCGTGAAAATATGTTAGATACTTCTTTTTCAAGAGATTGAAATACCATATACACTTCTTCAATTACTGAATCAGGCTTCCACGGTATTGCTTTACGTGGGAAATTTTCTTGAAGATGAACATTATTCCAGGTAGTGTTAGAATCAAATTCTTGTTTAATTTTTTCAATCATGTCATTGGTAAAGATATTACTTAGCACGTAAACATAGTTAAGCCCAATGTCTTTTCTATTGACTAGGCTTTCTCTAAAAGCATTAACATTTGAATTAATTAAATTTTGATCAATCATTCTGATTTACTCTTTAGTCCTGCCAACATGCTTTTGAGTTTACTACTTTGTACTTCGGCACTGACTGTGGGTATGTCCAATCCTGTTCCGGGTCGGGCCTCGGGTCTAGGCAATGTTTTAGTATCGCCACGGATTTGATCCATGATACTGGCCTTGGGTGGCCCAAATCCGGTTTCGTTAGCATCTGGCCCGGGGTCGGTGATACGCATGGTTTCAATGTTGTATTCGAGATCAATCTTGTTGCCTACACCTGTACTTGATCTTGACTTCATGCACTGTATTTGATACTTGCCACGTTCACGCATAGCACGACTAGTAAAGATACCAAATACATTATCAGCTGTGTTAATCTTACTGATACCGCCGGCAATGTGACTGTGGTCAAATTCCACTTCTTCTACGGCACTACGATTCAACTGACTGGCAGTCACCAACAAGATGTTGAGTTCTTTGGCCAAGTTGCGTAATTCTTCGGCCACATACTTGTCCTTGATAAACTGATCGTTTGGGTTCACCTTGACCGATACCGGCATCACTAGATCCAAGTAGTCCACCATGACAAAGTCCACTCGTATCCCGGTTTGTATTTGTACTTCTTTTAAATAACTGCGTATGTCGTTCACTGTGCTCTGTGCCGGCAGTGCCTTGACTCGATACTGTCCGGCCTTTTTACTCACCAAGCGCACCTTCATTGTGGTGGTGTCAATGTCTCGGCGTATGTCTTTTGTGCCCGTACCGGTCAGCATGGCATCAGTTCTCAAACTGGTTAGTTCTTCACTCAACTCTAGCGTGACATAAACACCACTCAAGCCGGCTTGTAGCCAACTCAGTGCTATGTTCATCATGACCAGGCTCTTGCCCGAACCTGATCCACCAGCAAATATGTTCAGCTCGCCTCGACTGAATCCACCATACAACAACTTGTCCATTTGCGGCCAACCTGTGCTCACTTGTCCGCCCGAATTAAAATACCTATTGATACGTGCCGCAGGATCGGCAAAGTAATCTGTGCCCATGTCTTTTTGCAAACTGATCTGAACTGCATCCTTGATCAACTTCTCCACTGGATCGTAGTCGCCTTTTTCCAGCATGTCGGCAGCTTTTAAAATCGCACGTTCCAGTTCTTGACGTCGGGTAAAGCCTTCAAACTCTTGCATGAACCACTCGTAGTGTCCTTCATTTAGCTCGGGCACTGGCTTGAGCTCGACTCCGGTTGTGGCACGTATTTGTTCCAGGGTAGGCATGGTTTTGTGTGCATCGGTATGTGTTTTGATAAATTCGGCCACTGCTCGCAAACTGCGATCAAAGTTTTCGGGATTGTAAATGTTTTGTACACGTACATAACTACTTGCGTCCTGCATCATCATTTCTAGAAATAACTTTTGCAAGTCTGGGGTGTATTCTTTTATCATATTATTTTTGAAATTAATTTTGTATTTTTATTAAACCAAGCATCATATATTGAATCAAAATGATCATTGTTGACAGTTGATTGTAACATAGAGTTAACTAGATTACGACATTTTTCTTTATTGACCAAATCATGCAAGTCAATTCTAATTAACTTTAATTTTTTCCATTCTTTTAAACATTTTTTATAATCGTTTTTTATTATAATTGTTATGTGTGCATCGCTTAAATTTTTTATCTTGTTGATGTGTTTAAAAGAATTAGTTTCCAGTAACCATTCAAACAATGTTTTTTTACATGAAATTATGCGTTTATGTATATAAATTTCTGTTGTTACATCTATGTAGTCACTATCATCAATAAAATAGAATTTGCATTCAGGGAATAGGTCAATGATTTCTTTATAGCAATAATGTGTATTAACGATTGGATCAAAATTCAATTGTTCAAAGTTTTTGAACTTTGCTAAAAAAAATTTCTCACATGCGTCTTTGAATGTGCGTCCGGGTGGATTTAACACCATGCCGTTTGTGTCCAGTTTAAAATTTTTGTGTTGAGACAACAATGACACTAAAAAATCTCCACCGGACCCGCCATTATACACAATGCAAATTTTAGGACTATTCATTTAACAGTAGTTTTATTGTTTTGGCCCATAATTTGTGTGTTTTGGGACCTGGATGAGTGTTACTGACATCAAAATCAATTTGTGGCATTAAATTTATCGCTCCGGGGTATTTTTTGCCCTGACTTATATGTATCACATGATCTACAACTTGATTGACTTGATCAATCAGACAAGCTATGTCTTCGTGTTGGGCACGTTCGGTCCAAAAAAAGATTATTTTGGTATTGTTGTAAATTGGTGAATTCACAAAGTTTGTTAAATTTACAACACTGTCATTATTTAAATAATTTCCAGCAATACCATAATTTTGTGCATTATCAAAGTAAGATACCAAACACTTATCTTCATCTACCCCGATACCAAATACCGAACTAGAACCAAAAAAAGCATAGTCAGGAACCCAGTCATACTCTTTTGAACTTCTAAATCCATAATTATTTATTTTATATTTTATTGCCCCGGTTTGATCTTTGCCCCATTTATCAACTGTTTGCCCGCGGATTTGATACAAGAGTTTGTTTGTATTATAGAGCATGATTTAATTTTTTCTTTTTTATCTCAATTTTTAATCGACTCGATTCCCGTGCTTCGAGTATGCTTTTTAACACAAACAATTTTCCATACTTGATCACAGCTTCATTGATGTCCTTGAATGTGCCAAACCATAAGGGAAAACTCACGCTCCAGCCATATTCTTGTGCATTGTCTACCAAGCGCATGCCGGCACGATCATAGTCAGGAACCACGATAACTTCACGGCCAAGACTGTCAATGATGTCGGCCTGCACTTCACTACACTCGTTGCTTAATACTGCTACCCCGTCAATGCTCATGGCATCCAAGGGGCCTTCGCAAACAACAACAAACTTTGCGTTGGGCAATTGCCGGTCAGTATTAAACACATAGTTGGGTTCATAACTAGAGTGATACTTGGGCTTGACTTGTGCATCAAATGCTCGTGCCGTATAACCAATCGTTTCGTTTTGCCAAGTGAACGGAATTATCACCCGTCGATGTAAATTGTATTGTTGCTCGGGAGTATAGTAACACTCGTATTTGTTTAAATCTATCGCACGTTGCGCCATATACAACACAGGCGCATGATGCGGAGGGCTTCCTGTTGCAGCATCACCCTTCAATTGATAAAACGTTTCCAGTGCCTGAAAAGTCTGTGCTTCTGCCGGTAAGGGGCGGGGTTTGAACGTAATTTCTTCTTTGACTTCTTCAACCTTTTCAGGCTCAACCAGTTCACGAATGCGAATAGCTTCAATGACCAGTCGTTTTACTGTGTTATCATCTGCGCCCAACCATGTTAATAATTTACGAAATTTGTAGTTTAAATGCCTGCCAGGGGTATAGTTGGCAGTATAATTACAATTGAAACAACTGTAACTTATAGCACCCGTGGGATTGACAATTATGCCGCCACGTCCACGGGTATCTTGGCTTTCGCCTCGATTATGGCAACACACAGCGTTGAAACTGATCCAACCACTTGTGCCATTGGTTCGTCTCTTTGCCGGAAGTAATGTATTAACTGTGTCTAAAATCGAGTTCAGCATCATGCTATTATACATGAAGTTTTGGGCTAAATCAAGACTTTATACACCATATCTGATCCTAGTTGTGGCATAGTTTTGTGCCAGTTCTGCCACACTCAGGGCACGATTGTAAATTAATGCTTGTCCGATATTGCCCTGCAGGTATTCGTTTTGTGTGGGCCAAGTCAGGCCAATTGTGATCTGACTATTGGTGACATTGTGACCTGTGGTTGCACCTGATGTGATTTGTGCCCCATTGACATAGATCCTACGAGTGGTACCATCATAAGTTGCAACTGCATTGAACCACTGAGTTGCCGGACTTAGACTACTGGAGCCGCTCAAATCATTTCCCCACCAATAGTTAACTAATCCATTGGTACCAGTAGTTCTAAAGGCATTTACTGCATTGGTAGTACCATAACCGGTACCAATGCCAATTATACCACCCACAACGGGCCAAGTTGCGCCAAACTGTACCCAAGCACTCAATGTATAATTGGTGTTGCCGGTGGGAATGTTTGTAGGCGAGGCATTGAGAAAGTATCCGTTGCTGCCAGTTGCAAAGTATCCACCACCAGTACCGGTGTAACTGATACTGCCCGAATTCTGCATGGCGACATTGTTGCCGTTACCACTTAGATCGTACCATGTAGTGCCCGAGCCAGGATAACTTGTGGAATTGGCAGCATCAAGATACAGTTGCAGGCCCGACGTCGCAACGGGTTGTTGATCAATCACAAACCCAACTCCGCTTAATTTAACTCCGCTTATGATCATATATTAGTACGGTTTAACTGATGTTTGTGTCACAGTGCCGGTTACTGTGACAGTATTATACCCACTGGAATCTGTGGTAGTGGACGCTCCCAACATCAGATACTGTGTACCGCTTATGGCAGTCAGTGGATCTGACGGCACTGTGATGCTGACGGAATTTGGGTTATAGACTGCAGTACCAACTACCACTCGCAAGTTGGTCATGTATCCTGGCCAACACTGACCATAGTATGAACCTATCTGTGTTGTAGAGACCGAGTAGTTGAGACTGTTTGTGAATGTGCCACTAGAGCTTCTAGTTGCAGTACCGCCCGGTGTGGTGCCAAGAAACAGGGTTTCAGTTGTACTGCTACGCACTAAAGCAAAATAGTACCAGGTATTGGCCGTCATGGTGGGAACTGTGTAACTAAACTGGCCTCCACCACCGTATTTGTCTGTTGTGAATGTGGTGGAATTGGTCACAAACAAACTGAATCCATTGGTTGCAGTGGCACCAACTATGCCGTAAGCACTAGTGAAGTTGGGCAATCGAATCCAACCCTCAATTGTGTATGATCCGGTACCCGGAGTAAATCCCGGATTCAATACCAACATGTTTGTTCCCGAGTTACCGCCAGGAAAACTCAAACTGCCAGCAATGCCGGGTTTGACATCCACTATGTAGGGAATGTTGGCAATTGTGATATTGGAAATGATCATTACAATATTCTCGTAGCCACAATGGCACAATTTCCGCTACCAACGGTTTGAGCATAAGTTATAGTATATATACGTTTTAAGTCTTGATCTTGGAATGTTACTGTAACGGTATCACCGCCACTGCCCAACGGGCCATTGACGCTGCCAACAACTGTTGGTGTAGTTGTGACCGCACCACCCGTGCTGGTGTTGCCCCAGAATTTACCACCAGTTAGGTTTGTAACTGAACTCCAGAAGTAGTTTAGTGTTCCAGTTATACTACTAACTGCTGGAACACCATTTGAGAATACGCTGGCACTTATGTTATCAACATTGGCGTAGGTGTTGGCCCTCCAGTTGTTGTAACCGTTCGTGGCCATTGTGGTTGTAACATTACCTATTGTTAAATTACCAGTGACAGTAACGTTGGGCATTGTTACCACACCTGTGTTGGCAAATGTACTTGAGTATGTGCCAGCAATGATTGTGACATTAGTACTTGTACCGTAGATGTTACCGGCTACGTTAGCTGTTATACCAGTCAGTGCGGAGCCGTTACCCACAAAGTAGTTGGCTGTTACGTTACCAGTATATGTTGCAGTGGTACCAATGCTATTACCATATTGTGTAGCAATCACGTTGCCAGCAATGACGTTACCTGTGGTTGCAATATTACCACCAGTCACCATCGACAGGTTACCTGCAGTGCCTAACTGCATTTGATTGCTACCGTTGGTATAGAAACTTAAGGGCAAGTATGTGCCCGAACCGTTAATGCCCGACACCAATTGCACATCAGTAGTACCATTTGTGGCAATTAGAATCTTGCTGGTATTAGTCAGGTCACTGTTGTTACTGGCTTGCCAGCTGGCCGCAGTACCTGTGCCTGTTGGAGCCGCATATATACCAGGGTTACTATTGGCCGCTAGCGGACGGAATATGGTTCTATAGTTTACTGTGCTGTTGGTAAAGTCGCCGAATATAACAGAGTTTGTAGCATGTGATACGTTGCCTGGAAGTAATAGCGAACCGTCCATGGTAAACGTAAAGCTAGATGCTCCACCAAGTGTTCCGGCAATAGCAGAGTTATATTGACTTAGAATAACAGTAGAACCAAGCCCGCCTGGAACTGTTAGCACATCACCGTTCTTGTATCCTGTGCCAGGGTTGTTTACAGTGATGGTGCTGATATAGCCGCCCACTGAACTGTAGTTTGCAGTCATGCCCGTACCCGAGCCGCCGGTTAAGGCTTGGTTGGTATAAGGAGGACTGTTGTAGCCACCAGCAACACCGGAGATTGTAAGCACGTTCCAGTTGCCTTGAGCACGAACACTCAAGTTACCAGTGTTTACACCCAAGTTGTTACCAGCAAACAAGTTACCAGCCACAGTGACTGTGCCAGTTGCTGCACCCATTGTCAATGTAGTTGCTGCACCGCCAAAGTTGATTGTAGTTGCCGTAGTATTGACTAGCGGAATTGATGCTTGGTTGGTTGTAATACCAGTTGCGCTGTTAACTGCTAGACCGGCACTGGCAGTAATTAAACCAGCACTATTAATACCCACACTGTTTATGGTAGACAATAAGGTGCTGGTCAAGCTCATTCTTGAGCCCATACCAGTTGCAGTATTAGCAGTTGCACTACTTTGTGCGTTCCAATAGAAGTTACCACCATCAATATAGAATTGACCTGCGCCGCCGCTATATGTGTTACGAGCAAACATCGCACCATTACTTAAAAAGTAAGCGTTGTTTAATATTTGAGTTTGAACAGCACTTGCACCGCCACCACTAGTGATAGTTGTATTACCACCAATAAACAATTGCGTAATGTTGCTTTGTGTTGGATATGTATTGACGTTGCCAAGCACAACCAAGCTATTAGCAGCCAACATTGACACTACGTTGTTATTGCTGTAGTTTGTGCCACCGCCTGTGCCACTTGTAAACACTGTGCCGTTAGCGTACACAATATTACCGGTTGTTGGAATAACCAAGTTACCGGTGTTGTCAAATGTCCACGAATAACTACCAGCCTGTAAGGTCACATTACTGCTGGCACCATAGATGTTGCCAATGCTGGCATAGTTCACGCCACTGAGTGCAGCACCGTTACCAACAAAGTATGTTGCCTGTACGTTGGCACTTGTAATCACATTAGTAGTTAAGTTTTGTAAGTTGGCAATAACGTTGGCGTTGCTGTAGAATGTCTGTGTGTTCAAATAAGCAGACACGTTAGTGTTGCTATAGGTACTGCTCGGAGCGATAGTGCTCAGAATGTTTACACCATTAGCAAACAAGTAGTTGGGTGCAACTACGTTTCCAACCGCAGTTACATTGCCTGTTGCAATATTAAAACTTAATAAATTTGTATCTAATGCCGAACTACGTGTGCCTTGTATTGCAGCATTACCAGCATTCAACATACTCACACCAAACATCTTGTTCGCAACACCAGCGTAAGTGAGGATAAAACTGCCTTGAGTTAACACAGCAGTATCACCTAATAGATAATATGCTTCTAATGTTCCATTGCCCGCAACACTATTTAATGTAGCACTATAACCACCATTATTCAATTGACTTATAGTTGATGATATGTTTACTCCATTGGCAAATAGATAGTTAGGTGCTATCATATTTGCCGTTGTTGCGATATTGGCTGTGCTACTGATATTGGTTACATAGTTTTGTAAGTTGGCCACAACGTTGGCATTGCTGTAGGTACTACTGGGTGCAATAGTCGACAATATGTTTACACCATTGGCAAACATAAAGGTTGTAGCAATCACGTTGGCAGTGGTTTTGATATTGCCGCTTGCCCCGCTAGTGAAGTATGCCGCAACGTTGGCATTGGCGTAACTGCTGGTGCCATACGTCAAGTTGGCATAGGTGTAAAAACTGCCAACGTTGGCGCTCAGTGTTTGAATAGAGGTATTCGCGCCCAAAATACTGTTGTATAAGCCGCCAACGTTGGCATTGGCCCAGATATAATATCCGCCAATATTGCTTTGTAAACTAGATATCAGTAAATTAGCACCCGTAATGTTGGCATTAATGGTATTAATAGACGATTGCTGGCTCACGGCATTGGCATTGGCGCCCAGTATACTGTTGTACAAACCAGCCACGTTGGCATTGGCCCACGTGTAGTACCCACCGATGTTGGCCGATATGCTTTGTATACTAGCATTTGAACCTAGTATGTTTGAGTACAAACCAGCTACGTTGGCATTGGCCCATGTGTAGTACCCACCGATGTTGGCCGATATGCTTTGTATACTAGCATTTGAACCTAGTATGTTTGAGTACAAACCAGACACATTGGCATTGGCCCAGGTATAATAACCGCCCAAATTGGCCGACAATGTCTGTATATTGGCATTGGCCCATATTTGTGTTGCGCCGAGATTGGCATTGATGCTTTGCGTTACTGTATTGGCATAGATATAATAACCACCTAAATT
>Ga0214164_1001666_pt1 | contig 12370 bp, 17 predicted proteins | sample TroBogepilimnion_13_FD_153003 | JGI IMG/M metagenome (GOLD analysis project Ga0214164, IMG submission 153003) | Freshwater microbial communities from Trout Bog Lake, WI - Practice 03JUN2009 epilimnion v4 | ecosystem: Environmental > Aquatic > Freshwater > Lake > Epilimnion/Euphotic zone ...
GCCAGAAGCTCGTCTCCACCATCGTCGCCATCGTCATGCGCGTACAGGCGCCAAAGCGCGACGACGAGACCAAGGCCAAGTGGAAGGAGGTCGAAAAGCGCATGAAGGACGCGCAGTCGGAGGATCAGCCGCGCGAGCTGTGCAAGGCGCTGGAGTTTCTGCTGGACCGGGTCAACGCCATGCGCATCGACGCCGCCAACGCCCGCCTTCGGCTGATTGCGCCGGTGATCAAGGACCACGGCATCGACTACGAGCGCGGCAAGTTCCAGGACAAGCTCAACGACGGCACCCTCACCCTCGAGCGCACGACCTCGTGGATCAATGACGCGGTCTCCGAGCTGGTCACCGGGCGCCACGATGTGCTCCACAGGCTGCTCGAGGGCGAACCCTCTGAGTTTGTCAAGGTGCACTGCGAGGCGGTGCTGTCGATCGTCACCGAGAGGAAGATCGCCCCGCGCGCGGAAGCGGTGCCCGAGACGCTCATGATGGACATCGCCCGGCTGCAGAACATGCGCAAGGAGTTCGACTACATCGCCGAGGCGGCGACGGTCATGGTGGCGGTGACGTCGGTGTGCAGGCCGCCGGAGGATGTCATGCGCAGCGTGTCGAACCTGGCCATCGAGCTCGATGCCATGGACGTACTGACGGATCGCGTCGACATGGAGCTCCAGCCGCACGTCACCGAAGAGGTTCGCCGCAAGGCCCGCGAATCGATCAACGATTGGACGCGGACGAACTCACCGGTGCGGAAGCTCATGGAGGGCCGTATCCGCAGCGTCTTCCGCACCATGGTGCTGACGGGCGAGGCTCCGGGCAACCTGCGGCAGGATATGCGCACTATGCTGCCCCGCATCAAGAAGGTCGCCTCCAAGCTCACCGGCCTCTGCAATCTCAACCGCACCGTCCACCTTCCGACGTACAACAAGCTCATCGAGATGGCCGCGCGCGGTCTGCGCAACGCGAACTAGTGAAATTCAATGAATTTTGCTCCGCTTTTAGGGTGTCAGGGGTGTTTTGTCGGTGATTGATTCTTCGTCTTGCGTTAGAACGTCTGTCATATCCATGACTGCATCCTCAACCGACCTAGTCTTGCAATGGTTGCTCTCCTCCTCATACTTTCGGCGGTTAACCTCTTTCCCGCGTAGAAACTTGAACGTAGTGTAGCTGTTAACCAGCAGATCAGCACAGAGGCGAATCAGCAGGAAATCCACCTGGGACATAAGCAAGCCAAAGGAAAACACACTCATGAACGCGCAGTAGGTGGCGTAGAGCTGAAGGATGATGTAACAGGTGACTTTGTTATAGGGAAGATAGCGGGTCTTCTGATCCTGGACAGTGTTGACGAAAAACGGGCCAAGACTGTCGGAGAAGAAGTCATTCACGATAGAGCTTAAAAAGCTAGCGCACGCCACCATCGTCCAGTCGCCCCATGTGCGTATCGTGAGGCTCATGATCTTGGTGGTCTCAGAGGGGCCTATGCGAATGAAGTCGCTGTGCAGCAGTCCGATGGAGCTGAATCCCACCAACACAACCACCAGCCAAACCATCATCACGCTTATCGCTATGCGCTTATCGTCAAACAATATATCGAGTATGCTCATAGCACCCCTGCACGCGCCTCTCGCTCTATATACAGATCCCGTGCCATTGTGGAATTCGCAATCAAGATTCATTCACTTTCGACCCAACGATTGCGCCGGAAGCTCGATCGGCGGAATGCTCTTGTAATGCTCTCGAATCTGCCGATCTGCTTTGCTCAACTTGCGCGCAGCGATTCCCTCGTCTATAATGGCCTCGATCTTCAAGCCCGAAACGTCGACCGCGGGCTGAGAGGCAGCAACGTCTAGGTAGCTGCGGCAGACGCCCGTGCGATACGACCGCCCGTCAACCGTGACGCGAACGACCTCGTGCGGATGATAAATGACGGGCAGATTGCGGATCGCCTTGATCAAGCGAAGTTCCCGAGTGCAATCTTCGTACTGTTCCATCAGCTCTGACATCACCTTTTCTTTCCCGACGCCGTACGTGTGCGCGTATTCACTAAAACACGCAACAGAACTCGCAATCAAAAAAAAATTTATTCACTTTTGACTTGCGGCGGTGGGAGCTCCAGCTTTGCGAGCAGTATTATCAAGCAGCATCGAAATAATGATAACAATCGATGACGATCATTTCATTCAAACCCCTGCTACTATCAGCGAACGTGCAGGGGAGAGAAAGGTTCGCCTTCGCGACACGGTTGCCTGGCCGTATTTTGGAGCATCGGAGATTCCATTTGAATCCCATGGTGATGCTCTGAATTTCAGAAGCAACGAGAATCCATTAGACGACTCTGACCTGGTGTGCGTGCCGAAACGCCCGTGCGACGTGTTCGAATTTGAAACTGATGGAGGGAGCGTTCTGACGTGGTATGCCAGATCGAACCTTGTCGCCTGGCAAGGAGAACTGTACGCTGTGTTCTACGAATGCAACCATCTTCTGGGCTCGTACGCATGGCTTACGGCAACCGACGCGCGCGTGACGAGGGTGCGAAATTCTGGTCTGCATTGTAGATTTCGTCGGGACGGCAGGCTCTTTATCAGCGGTCTGCATGTTCACCGATGCACAGGCGAAATCGTCAGTTGGATCCGAGCCTCGGGTGTGTCCGAGCCTGGATGGGCGTCTGCCAGCTGCATGCGGATGCGACCGCCGGAACCGTGGTATGCCAAAGGGTTTTTGCTGGAAAGGGAGTCAGTTTACTTGAGCAAGGACTATCTAAACAAAGGACAAATACGCAGACTCCAACGCTGGATGAGAGAAAGGCATCGCGGATTTAATTTACTGAGCACGCTTCGCTGTGCAGGTGGGTGGTTCTCGATTCTATACGATGATGTACTTGAAATTATTGTGAGCATGGTGCCTATGCGGGAGAAGGTCGCCGAGAGAGATTTTGCATATCTTCGCGATCGTGTGTGAACGCTGAGAGCACATGGAACTTGAGACTCGTGTTCATCAGGAGGAGATTGTTATTTTTTAGATCCAGACAGCTCATACACAAAAAGACCCATCGTGTTCAAGAAAATGCAAGTAATTCGTGTCGAGAATGCAGATTGGAAAATTCTCGGGAGCGATTCCGAGGTTGTTGTGTTGACCCTCAAACCGAACGAACAAGTAATTTGCGAACCCGGGGCGATGATCGCGCGCGGAGATTCGATTAAGGCTACGATCAGCGCAGGAACAGGAGGAGTGTGGAGCGCTTTTTCTAGATGGATGTTTGGAGGAGAGAAACTTCTTTTCGACAGTTTCACCAACGAATCCAATTCGAATGATGAGATCTATCTAGGCGCTTCTTTCCCCGGTGGAACAATTATTCCCATCAGATTGGATCGGTGTACTGCGATGATCATCAGCCCTGGAGCGTGGCTGGCGACAAAGGGGAGCGACATTAACTTTGACGTGACGACTGTGAAAACGCTCTACAGCGGACTGTTTGCTGGACGCGGCTTTGTTCTTCCGACAATCAGCGGATCTTCGCCCACGTTTCTCTGTGGGGGTGGGACTGTGCTCAGTTTTGATCTTGAACCCAGACAGTCCATAATAATTGAGGCGGTCTCATTCCTCGCCTGTGAGTCCTCGGTCGACGTCAGAGCATGCCCTTCTGGATCGATTTTCATGATGATGTTCGGTGGCGAAACCGCGTTTCAATGCAAGCTGACCGGGCCTGGAAAGGTCTTACTGCAATCCATGCCAGCAAACATCATGGCCAAGGCCACTGCATCCGCTGCAAGCATGTCAACAGGCATTAAGCAGAAGATCTCATGATACAAAGTCTGCTACAAAAGACACGCATTCATCTCCGCACAATATGCCCTCCGTCTGCACGCCTTGCACCGTCTCCTGCGCGGCGGGCTTCTACTCTACCGGATGCCCGAAAGGATCACGACGCCCCGCCGCGTGCCTGCCGTGCGCGCCATCGACGTTGAGCGGGCCGATCGTGTGGTCCGGATGCGCATCGCGCTGTGCGGATGGATACCATCTGACGAACGGGACGCAGTGTACGAACGCCACGATTATCACACCCACCACTACGCCCTTGCCCCCGCCCGACAACTCGCAGCTTATCTTTGCGATCGTCATAGGCATGCAGGTGCTGCTGCTAGGGATGCCAGGAACAGCGGTCGCGGCGACGGTGCTCACGCTGCTGATCCGGCCTGGAATCCTGATCGGAAAAACCGTTTTTGCAAAGGCCCTTACCAAAGTTGTATAAAAAAACTTCCGTCCGTCCCATTCTCATGCGCTTGATCTTCAGGCTGTTCGAAACGCTCTCCCACGCGTTCGTGGCCTTCCGTCGTAGGATTGCAGAGAGCAGCGTTCGCGCGTACCTGATGCAAGCGCTGCGAAGGGAGGAGGACGCCCAGGCAGCGTTCAACGCGTTCCTCAGGGCGTACGACACGCGGGACGGAACGCGGCATGCGATGCACGGGGTGATCAACATCAACGACGCGGACGCGCTGCTGAGGCGGATGATCCTCACCATCGACCCCAACTCGATCTTTCCAATAAGCCAGATCGTCCGGGTCAACGGGCGCGCACTGTCGCTGCTGGTGTTCCTGAACAAGCGGGACGCGTCGGACAAGATCTACGTGCACTACGGGCTCAACGACGGCACCATTTATTACTGGATCAGCCCAACGAGGAGATTCACGGCAACGCATAGTCGATCGATCCCTGAGTACTGGCGGAAATCAGCAATCGCCTGAGCTCCATCCGCCAGCACAGTTTCAGGAGACGCATGGAGCTTCTCGACAGGGGGCGGCGTCCGGCCAGCATCATCACGTGCTTCACAGCCGTCTCCGCCGCACGCCAGAACGAATGGTCCGTCACGGGCGGGCGCAGCAGGACGTTCTGCTCCATGAATCGGTCCACTTCAAACAAGACATTCGGAGCCAGCAAGACCCGCTGCTCCTGCCAAATGGTGAGCAGCAGAGCATCCATCGAAATGAAGTAGCGCTCAGCAGTGTGCATTTTTTTATTTTTTTTTCACCGTTTCTGTTGTCGTTTTTGTTGTGATTCCATTGGGGCCGGAGACCGTTGTGGTTGTGGTCTTGGTCGTCGTGCCATCTTTGTTAGTGTGCTCCTCAACCACTGTCTTAGTTTCTGTGCTGCGCGGCATCAATTTGACAGCTTTGCCTATCATCTGCAGCGGACCGTCATTTTTTTGAGGGACCGTCACTGCCTCCTGATGAATTTCTGCTGCAGCTGACGCCGCATTGTCTATGAATTTTGAGTAGAGCTCTGACAGCTGCGGGACAAGATGCATAAATTCGGGCGGGATTCTTTCGGATATGTGTTCTCCTGGTCTATACAATGCATAAATGCGTTCCGCCTTCTCCTTTAAGGTGCTCAAATGCGACTCGTACTGCTCTAGGGACGAAAGCAAGTCAATGTTAGCATTCATGAACGCCACGCAATGTGTTTCATCAAATGGAAGCTGGAATGGAATGTTGAAAAAGACAAGATTCATGGCGCCGAGGCCGAACTGCTTTAATGCCGTCTTGACGTTGCTGATGTTTGCATTGATGATCGTTTTCGCACCAGCTACAGCCACACGGGTGCTTATGTTGGATTTGTTATTAAGCATCTCATTCACCACATGCAGCACGATTCCGCCCCAGTAAACACATTCATAAATCAGCCACGAGAGGCACACCTGAGCATCCGAATTTTCAAGAAATCCTCTCCACCCCAGTGTATTCCGCGGATCCAATTGCATCCATCTCTGTTCAGCGTCATTCGGTTTCATGGCCAGCGCCATGATCGCCACCCGCTCAACGAGTGCATCCCAGTCCTCGCGCCCCATGACCGCGCTCTGCAGCAAAACGATTTTATAGTACACCTTCAAACTGAGCCAGCTCATGATAGCCCGGTGCCAATTGAACCTTCCCACGCCACTCGCGGTAATTCGCCACGAGAATGAACACCATCGTTATCACGGGAACCACAATTCCAAACAGGGACACGAAGATGAGCTCGAGCCTGTAGCTTGTGAGCCCTATCCCCGTCAAATCGAGGGCGTGAAACATGGAGCTGGTGTGTATGCGTCCCTGGCCATTGACCCCATCCCCCCATGACTCGCCCCATGAATTCTTCACGACCCAGTAGTGGTACGGGGTGCTCCCCCAGCCCACGATCACGAGTGCGTGCTGGCTCAAGCCCTTAATCCGAACATAAATGCCAGTCGATATATCGCGCCACAGATCTCCGTCGATGATGCCGATGACCGGTTTGCCCGTGAGCACCATTGAAGCTTTGATTTCCTGCTCACCCATGAGCATATATGGCTCACTGATCGTATCGATCGTGCTGCGATTATACGCTGGACATGGGAGCCCGAATTGTTGGGGCGAATCGCGAAGATCCCCTACACCGATGGATGGGTAAAGCGACTTCACCGAGCTACCTCCACGGGCGCATCTGCCGCCACTGCAGTCGAATAGCCTGTAGGGCGATGGGATCCTGTCGATTCCGTTTTCCAGGCACAGATGCATCGACGCTGCGGTCGACAGCGCAAACGCAGAGCATGCTCCACAGCCTCCTTGTTTGAAGGTAGTGTTGTGAATGCGGCACGCGGATGGCACGTGGACGTGGAAGGTATCGGGGACGAGGAAAAGCCAAACTACATTGAGCAGGAACATGTGACAGGATGCCCGTGATTGCGATGGTCTGGCATTGTTTTTTTATTTTTTAAGAACATACAAGCCGCGCAATGGGACGCGTACTAAATGCGGCCACCAACACTCCACGCAGCATCCGATCGGTTCGAAATCCTCCTCCGACGGTACCATGTACTCGCGTCCGAGATACCCGAGCGTTTCGCCTCCTGGCTTGCGGCCGCATCAGAGTCCAGACGGGTGTTCTCCACGCTCGAGTCCGTGTGCGTCGAAATGTTTCCTCAGATACAAGGAGAGCGCTGGATCGTATCCGTCGCCATTCTCGCATTGAAGCATTTTGTGCTACGGAGCAAGGGCGTGGAGCTGTCACAATGCGGGCAGGCGCTGAGGATCGTTGAAGGGATCATTGCCACCACGCGGTTCACGGACCCACCGCCGCCCTCGAGCAGCACATTGCTTCTGCAGGCGCTCAGCCACAACGCAGTTCTACAGGCGCGCGTGGCCGAGTTGGAATGCAAACTTGCGCGTGGAAGCGGGGCAATAGGGCCACCACCTCCGCTCCCGAAGTGCCCAGAGCAGGCGATTGCATTCTTGCACGAGCGACGCGCCGAGGCCATTGACGCGCTGTCGGAGCTGAAATACAATCAGAAAAAACGCAAGATCGAGATGACACACGAGAGTCCCAAACAAGCGGAGGCGAAGATTCACGCCGGGGAAGAATTGATCCTCCCACGACGCGCACTTTCTATGGCAGGATATTGGAATGTTGATCACAACGAGCTTCTACGGATCACTGCCGCCCTGGTGGATGCGGTAGAGCTACGAGGAGGAACAGTGATAAGCAGGGTCCAGGGCAAGAGCGTGTGCTTCCGTGCAAGCGAGCGGGATATTGTACTCGCCGCCGTGAATGACGTCATGTCACAAAAAAATTAAAATCGACACTTAAAAAAAATGTCGGTCTGCACAGACTGCAAAACACGCATAACGGACGAGATCCCGATTGTCCGACTCGCACGCTGCTGCGGCGGGCTGGCGCATGTGCATTGCGTGTTCGAGCGACTGGTGCGGTGCGAGGAAAACAACATTTCAATGTACAGGTGCGCTCGATGCGCGGAACGAATCTCTACGGAGGCTTGGAGAAACGTCATTGAATCCAAGAAACGCATTAGAGATGGGGACGATTAAGGAGCATCGGCCGCACTGGTATCCAGCTGTTCGAGATGGACGTAGGCTCTGTCGTCGTCGGAGCAACAGCGGGCCAGGAAATATCCAGTAATGAAACCAAGGAACGACTGCACGCTTCCGTAGATTATGATAATGAGATGAATCCGAGCCACGATTGGTTTATTGCGGTGATCTAAAATGAAAAAGAACCCTAGGGCGTACGAAGCAACGCTCAACATCACAAACACGGTAGCAGCAGTGATGTCTATTTTTTTGAACCTCATGCGCATGCTTCCACACGCATTTATTTATACAGAGCATACAGAAACACCATATTGGAATGCAATGTAGTACAAATAGTAGTAGTAGGCACTGAATTGAACCATATTTTATTACAATTCAAAATGAGACTGATGATATCGCTGCCTTAAAAGTATCTGATCCGGATCAATGCCACAAACAAAAGTATGACAACTGTCACGGTCAAAAGCCTTGACGCCACGAACACTCCTTGCACGACAATCGGCCAGTAGATGAGAGTCTGCAGCTGGATAGCCCACACCCGCTCACACAGGCACACGAGATTCAGAAACACAGCATATTGAGCAACGTGGTTGTTCAAAGAAAAGATAAGGAGAAGCGTTATCAACGAGTGAAACACAATGATCTTCTTGATGCTGGCGACCGCGGCCTCTGTGATTTTTGAACCCACTGTCGTCATTGACAGGTAATGCTAAAAAAATCCGCGTACAACATAAAAAAAATAATTAAAAAAAAATAATGGACCTCCAACAGGAGACGATCGAGTTTCTCCAAGCCGAACTACGCCGTTCTCAGCATGAAATTTGCTCTAAAAATCGCATCATAGAATCCATGCGAGCCACCCTGCTGGCGAACAATCTCCCTGTGCAGCACTCCATCGCCTCGGTTCGCCTCTGCCTTGCAAACGACGACAACGAGCTCTGCCCTCTGAGCCTGTCGCCGATCAACAGTAGCCCCGGGCCGTTTGAGGGATGCGCCTTATTCGCTCTCGACCCTCTGCGCATGGACTACCGCTGCGCCGAGCTTGCCTGTGGCCATCGATTCAACGCGGTATGGGTTATGTATCACTTTGCGCGCTCCAGCACGTTCCGCTGCCCGGTGTGCAGGCAGGGGAAGGGTCGGTTCAAATTCGACGCGAGCATGCTTCCAGAGGAGCTGCTTCGTGGCCCAAAATAGGGTTGAGGACGATGGTTTCCGGACTTTGATGTATAAACATATGTGCGTCCTTGGACGCGATGTCCTCATGCTTTCTGTGCCGATTCAATTCTCACAAGGATGCCACGGAGATGCACCAGTTCATCGAGGAAAACATAGGCGTCATGCACCTGGACACCCTGTCCCAGGAGGTGCACCAAGAGCTAGTCAACCGATGCCAGGGCAACATGATGAACGAGTTCATGGACTCGATGCACCCTGGCGTGGTGCGCGAGCACATAACATCACACACCCTCAACCCGGCCATACGGATGGGAATCATGTTACGAGGGCTGTTGGATTTGGATAACAAAATGAAAAATGATCTGCACAAGTTGGATGCGCAGGGCCAAAGCCTAGGGCTGGACCCCAAAATGATCGAGGCGTATCTGAGGCTGCAGATGCAGGTTGTCAACCTCTACAAGTGCGACCCCAATCGAATGATGTTTAAAAATCCGAATGGGCCGCAATAGTTTGATGGGGTTTTTTGAACATTCATTCACCATCACAATCAAACGATCCCCAATGGATCGCCTTATCAAGAACTTCGTCCATCTCAAGCATATTCTCCGCGATCTCGCGCGCCAACGTGCAAATCGGCTCCCCGTACTGGAAGCGGCTGACGAACACGATGTTACGGAGCTCCTCGATGGCCGGGTTGATGCACTCGTTGTTGTTGCTCACCAGCTCCCGAACCTTTTCCCTGCCCACCGTGGCGATATCTGCGCGTATGTCCTGCAGGCGATGGACGTCGTACATGAGCGTCTCCGGCACGCGGTTCATGAGATCCCCGTCGATGGCGAAGTCAATGATGGCATGATCATGCACGCCGAGAAGGGCATACGGATCCCCGCTCTTCACAAGATGCAGCTCGCTGTCCGAATACGTGCTCAGCACCCGCCGCAGCCACGGTTCGGTATTCGTCGTGCTCGTCACGTCCGCCACGATCATGTTCATGCCGCTGTTGTAGAAGCCGTGCGCATGCCGCTTGATGTTGGCGCGACAGAGCTCCACGTCCACCACGCTCAGCCAAAATCGGAAGCTCGTCGCAGCAAATACCATGAACTCGAGAACCGCACCGGGGTCGTCGCGCCGAACCTCCTCCCAGCTGCGTCCCAGATCCGAGGTCGGAACAATATTCTCGAGCAACGGGACAATGCGGTCGACGGTATCGACGATGGGGGTCTTGTCGTCGATCGAAGCGATGGCCCACACGTCCACGGGGTCTCGGAGCGGCCAGAGGATTATCGACTTGAAATCCGCAACCAGATTGTAGGACGGCGGAGAGTGTTTGTGCAGGAAGGAAGGAAACGTGTTCTCGAGAGAGACAGTAAAGTTTTCGTCGAGCATGAGCTCATGTATGAGGCGAAGCACCGAGGTCCCTCCGTCCCCCCAAAACTCATTCTTTCGCATCGAGTCTATCATCTTCATCTGCCTGCATTTCAGAATCTTCTCTCCGACGACATCCAATGGCATGCACAGCACGATTGAGGTTTGCTCCAAAAGCGATGGGATGTACGTCTCCTTGACCTGCAGCGCCCGGCGTCGGTTCGCGGAAACCTGGTGGTTGTGGAACACCGCCTTGCGCCGCGCCTGGTTGATGACCTGCTGCGAGTGTTTCGTGTGCCATTCCTCATAGGCCTGACGAAAATCCGCCAGATATTCGAAGAGCTTTGCTGCCGAGAACTGAGCATTTTTCATCGCCATGGTGATCATCAGGACGAGCTGCTTTGAACTGTCCTTGAGCAGGCGGCTCACTATGAAATCCATCTTGTACATCGAAAACACGAATGCCGCCAGCACGTGGGAGACGATTCGGTCGTCCAGGCGAGCGGGGCCCACCATGCCCGTCAGGATTTCCAGCCAATTCTTGAGGCCCGCAAAGATTCCAGGCTGGCTCAGAATTGCGACAAAGGTTTGCATGTCGAAGCGATCCGTGCCGATTTTGAATTCCAGACCGGAGTTGATCAAGCGCATAGAGAGCATACGAAACGTGTTCCAATCGGCGTGATAGGACCCGGGGCATTCTTGGGGGGAAACATTTTCGGAGAGGGCACGATTCATATTTTGGTCTTGGTTTTTTCAAATGGTCTGTCGCTTTTAAAGGGGCTGCAACACGTGTTAAAATTTAAAAAAAAATCTAAACCATGCCATGGTTTGACCAGTTCATTATTTTTTTTTCGATTTGAAAAATGCCGCCTAGCAGCGTGAAAAGTTTGCGCGTGTATATAAGATGGCGCGCACACGGTGTCATACATGGATGCGAATACCAATGCAAACAAGGACCTGGGATCTGTTCTCGCGCACGTCGAGACGCTGCAGAAGCAACTGGCTGCGAAAGAAGCAGAGCTCAACTCCACCAAACAGAAGGAAGAAGAGGCCCGTCAGCAGGCGGCGCAGCTGAGCGCTATCAATTCAAAACTGACCGAATCGAAGCGCGAGGCTATGAAGGAGGATTTTAATAGCAAGGTAAGGGACTGGGTGCGCGGGCTCGACCCGAATCAGGTGCCTGATACCCTCAAGGACGAGTTCCTCACCAACTGTGAGAAATTCGCCGAAAAGGGCGACGACACCGGCGTTTGGAAGGTTGGTGCTTTTTACATTTTTTGGTTCGTTTTTCCCATTCAAATTCTAACACGCGCGTCTCAGGTCGTCTGCTGCGCGTCGGCCGTGCACCAGAACCAGATCAACACCATTCAAAAACTTACCGAAGACTACAATACCCTGAAGAAATCGATGGACGAAGGCAACTTCAAAACCGAGGAAAGCAGGAAGCGCAAGGAGATGGAACCGACATCTTCCGGCATGGCCCCTTCGCTCAACGTGTGGGAGCAGCTGGAGAGCATGTGCAAGACTTACTAGATTTTTTTTCAATTGTATATCACACAAATTAAACGGGCACGTACTCAAAGTAGCATCCCACTTCAAGCACGCCCTCCGGATGCGCGCGCAGGATCTCGACGGTGACCTCGGTCCCCGGAAATCGATACGCCTCCCCACCGCGAAGGTAGTCGCTCGGCGCGGCCAAGTGCATCGTGGCACAGGACCGGAAAAAGGCATAGCCAGTGGTGTGAAACGCGAAGCACTCGCTACTCTCGCATCGCAGCATCTTGCGCAGGACGTGCTCCACGTCGATCCAGTCCATGGTATTGATCACCCACATGTGCCGCATGAAGACGCCATTGATCACCCCTTGAGCTTCCGCATCACCCTCGCCGTTCCCTTGTGCACGAAGAACTCGGTCTGCAGGTTTAGGTCCCACCAGAGCCTCAGCGTCGGCGGCCGGTTCGACAGCAGGACCCGCACCACTTCGAAGCTTT
>Ga0214164_1001673_pt1 | contig 12341 bp, 16 predicted proteins | sample TroBogepilimnion_13_FD_153003 | JGI IMG/M metagenome (GOLD analysis project Ga0214164, IMG submission 153003) | Freshwater microbial communities from Trout Bog Lake, WI - Practice 03JUN2009 epilimnion v4 | ecosystem: Environmental > Aquatic > Freshwater > Lake > Epilimnion/Euphotic zone ...
AAGGAGTGACACGCTGATCAACATATTCATGACGCATACTCATATTTTAAACATACGACATTTTGGCTGATTTATTTCAACTGCAAAATCTGGGTTAAATAATTGTTTTAGTTATGACTTGTTAATCTGGCACTATTCCCCGAGATCACTTTACGTACCTCAACGCTATTTCCATCACCCTGCAATACCGGGCTGCCTTTTGCAAATTCCACCGCTTCATCTATTGTGTCAGCCTTTACAATAATGTATCCGCCTATTGTTTCCTTGATCTCTCCAAATGGTCCATTGGTCACTATGTTTTTATGCCTGACCACCTTTGCATCATCAAATGGCAGGCCGTTGCCCTGCACAAATTTGTTTTGTGCGGCTATGCCGCCTATCCAGTCCATGGTTTGTTTCATCCAGGTTTGTATCTGTTCGGGCGACGCCACTTTGTTGCCGTCTTCATGCCTGAAGATCAAAATGTATTCGTTCATTTTTTGAAATTTTAGTGGTGAAAAAATTATTGATTTTATTTTTGGTGTAAAAAAACGTTATACAAACTATATATTATGTGCTCCTGGTTTGTAAGAGCCTGCCGGAACGCGAAAAGCAATATTAATACGATTATAAGTATTAATAGTTGTTATTGCTACAGTCAAAGCTACCAGGTCCTCATCCGAAAAATGAGTTCTCGCATTTTCATATACAGCATCGGTCACATCGCCACCGGTTATTTTTGTTACAGACTCAGCCCACGCCAGTGCGGCGCGCTCACGGTCGGTATAGAGTGGGGCTTCGCGCCATGCATCTAGCAGGTAAAGGCGTTGTTCGGTTTCGCCGGCTGCGCGCAGGTCTTTTGAGTGCATATCGAGGCAGTAAGCACAGCCGTTGATCTGGGATACTTTGAAATAAATTAAATTGAGCAGTGGCTGCTCAACCTGCGATTTTGCAAGGTATTGCCCCAGGCCTGCCAGTGCCTGCAAGGCGCCCTGGCCTTTTTCGTACGCATTAATTCTTTGTTTCATCATTTTGATTTTATCTGATATTGAATGTTGGATACACTATATCAAATGAGATCGGAGAAAATGGACACAATTTGGAAACAATTTTCGGATAGTATCACTGCGATTTTATTGAAGGCATAAAAAAAGATCAGAACTATTGATAAGTTCTGATCCTTTGGTTTGTAATTTTTGAAGCACTGAGGGCTTGACGCGATGTTACACACTAAACTTAATTCCCTGTGCCAGTGGCAAAGAATCGCTCCAGTTAATAGTATTGGTTTGCCGGCGCATATAGGCTTTCCAGCTGTCGCTCCCACTTTCACGGCCGCCGCCGGTTTCTTTTTCACCTCCAAAAGCGCCACCTATTTCAGCGCCGCTGGTACCTATATTCACATTGGCTATGCCGCAGTCGCTGCCTGCCTGAGAAAGGAATAGTTCGGCTTCCCGCAAATTTAATGTCATAATAGAGGAAGATAGCCCTTGGGGAACATTGTTCTGCATGGCAATTGCTTCTTCCGGTTTTGAATACTTCATGATATATAAGATAGGCGCAAACGTTTCGTGCTGTACTATTGCCCAATCATTTTTTACCTCATAAATGCATGGACGCACATAGCAACCGCTTTCGTAGCCTTTGCCGGAGAGTAGGCCCCCGGCCACAATTTCGGTGCCTCCGGCTTTCTTTATTTCATTGATGGCGTTGAGATAGGTAGTAACGGCATATTTATCAATCAATGGTCCTACATGGCTCTTTTCATCCAGCGGGTTGCTAATGACCAGTTGCTTATAGGCATCGGCCAGTTTTGTTTTAAATGCCTCATAAATACTTTCGTGAATGATGAGCCGGCGGGTAGTAGTGCAGCGCTGACCCGCAGTGCCTACCGCACCGAATACGGAACCAATGAGGGCAATATTCAGGTCGGCATTAGCTGTGATGATTATGGCATTGTTGCCTCCCAGCTCCAGTAACGAGCGGCCCAGCCTTGCAGCCACTACCGTGCCTATTGCCTTGCCCATCCGTGTGCTGCCCGTAGCCGATATCAGCGGTATCCGGGTGTCATGACTCATCCATTCACCGCAATCTTTGCCGCCCGTCACGAGGCAACAAACGCCTTCCGGCACATTATTTGCTTTAAATACATCGGCTATTATTTTCTGGCAGGCAATGCCTGTAATCGGTGTTTTCTCAGATGGTTTCCAGATGCAGGTATCACCGCAAATAAAAGCGATCATGCTGTTCCAGCTCCATACAGCCACCGGGAAGTTGAATGCGCTTATTATGCCCACTATGCCCAGCGGATGCCACTGCTCATACATACGATGCCCTGGCCGCTCACTGTGCATGGTAAGTCCATATATCTGGCGGCTCATACCTACAGCCAGGTCGCAGATATCAATCATTTCCTGTACCTCACCATAGCCCTCCTGCAGGCTCTTACCCATCTCGTAACTAACCAGTGTACCCAGTGGTTCTTTATATTTACGTAAGGCTTCACCAATCTGGCGAACCACTTCACCCCTTTTAGGTGCAGGCCAAAGGCGCCACTCTATGAAGGCTGACTGAGCCTTTTCTACTACTTTATCATAAGTCTTCCGGTTAACACCTGTTACAGAGGCAATCAGTTTGCCATCTACCGGTGAGTAAGAATTTATATTCTCACCGCCAGTTTTCAACCACTTAACCCCTGTAGCAGCTCCATCATTTACTTTATTGATTCCCAGAACTTCCAGAACCTTATTCATTTTCATATAGCTGAGTATTATGTGGTGCAAAATTAGGGTTTTATTTTGTGGGGTGGGGAGGATTTTGGTTTTATGTCAGCCTGAATACTATTTTTCAATAGTGGATTTCCAGCTCCCCAATTTGTGTGTTATTAGATCTGGTATCTGCCATAAATTAATTAGTTTTATTTGTTATGAAAAAGAAAATTTGTAAAATAACAATACTTATTTAATTTTAATATTTTAATAATTTATACAATAAAAAAATTTTATTATAAAGGCAGAATTGCCGTTATGGTAAATAAATATTAGTGATGAACGGATGTTGTAATTGAAAGGGCACCCGGAGCACGATACATCATATGAAGATTTTTTTATGGAATTAGACTGAGAAGAATAGGGGTATATGCTTGTTATCCAATATCCTTCTATTCAAGTGGTGAAAAATCAAAATTGAAAACCAGATCGCCAATGCTTTTCATAAGTTGATCAAAATAGGTCTTTTTCATTTTTGTAAGCAGTTTGCTTGAGATATCCTCGTTCAATGCCAATACCAAAAGGTGCATTCTTGCATGGCAGCCCGTTTTTCTAAGTGGAGTTTCAAACATATCATCAGTAAGTGCAAAAGAGAAGTCGTCTTTCCGGGGAGCTGAAGTGATCATAATGGCGATAAATGTTTGCTCATGCTGATTTGCTTCCCTTACTGACAATACTATATGCGGGTGATGATCGGCAGTAGTATCAAAAGGGTGGGGAGCATATATACTTCTCTCTGGCTAATGAGCATATATCTTTCTCAAGGTTTTAGCTGTTCGACCCGCTGCATCTTTAGCCAATTCAGTTGTTGCTATCGGCTCTTTCTTGTTCGCCCTTTTCAGCAGGCGAAGGCAGTTATAAAAATTAGTAATGGTCTCCTGTATCTCTTTATTCAGCAGCATTAATTTAGCATCTTTATGGACGGTATTGAGCATCTTTTCAATGTTTGCCTGCACCTCTATATTCAATTCTATCAGTTTATTGACCTGGCTGATTTCTTTGTTTAGATCCTTGTTGAGAATAGCTGCATAAGATTTTTCCAGGTCGTTATGCAACCATATAGAAACAATCAGTTGATAGTTGAAAGTCTTTATTATTTTGGCTTGTTTAGTTGAAGGTACGAAGGAAGAAACAGGCTCATTAAAGTAAAAAAGAATAGCTTTTTTGCTTTGTCTCACATCAATTGATGTTTGGCTGATAACAGTATAATAATCTAACACCATCTATTAAATTTCTGAAAAAGTAATTTGCCGTAACCGCAAAACTACATTACCAAGATAACACTACTTTTGAAATACAGTTTGTTATATCCCAATTTCTTTCAACGGTTAGCAGGTATTGGCAACCCAATAAAATATACAAACCTAATGAATGTTGAATCTCTTGCAAAAGCGAAAGAACTTCTGGCAATTGTCCATAATTTCATTCATTTAAACTACTTTTATGCCTCGGAAGATTACCCTTTTTTAGCGAAAATTTAATTATGAAAAGATTCATAGCCTTTTTGTTTGCAATTGTCATGCTTACCATCGGAAAGCCTATGTTCTTATATGCCCAGGAACACGACACCACCATGCCGGCTGTGCCAATGCCTGATACTGCTAAGGCTGCAACACCTGCCACTGCCGATACTGGAAATAAAATTAACCCTGTTAAACCTGCAATTCAAACCTCAGTGAAGAGCGGCGAAATAACTGACCGGATTCAGAATAAAGAAAAGGCCGCCCCCAAAAAGCACTGGAACATTTTGTACCGGATTCACATGATTGGGCATAAAAAAAGAGAACGCAGGGCTTATATCAATCAGGGGCACCATGAATTTTACCTTCGAACCAAGCGGGACCGGAAAAGAATATCCCGCCACCATCTGAACCCATATAAGCCGACCAAATCGAGTAAAAAAATGCAGAAAAAAATTCAGCATGCATTTAATAAGAAGGATAAGGCTAGCAATAAACGGGAGAAAGACAATGAAGCCCCACCTGCCGAAGAAACGCCTAAAGCAAAAGATGAAAGCGGGAAACAGGAAGAAACTGAAAAGCCTAAGGAAAATAAGGATGCACCTAAAAGTGACAATGATAAACCGAAAGAAGATACTACTAAGCCTAAATTGTTTTATTACTGATAGTAACTGTTAACAGCGGTTGCCCTGAAATTTTTTTAAATTTTTCGGATAAAGCTGATTTTATTATGTGCATGTATAGTGTGGATTAAATTAATTTTTCTTTTCTTTGCTCAAAGAATAAAAAAGATGAAGATTACCCTGAGGAATTTTTTGCTGTTTGTCTTCGCGCTGATTACCATTAGCTTCAGTTCTTGTTTTTGGCGCAGGAACCCTGACAGGCATTGGGCAACCAGGCGCCACCCTAAATTCTTTTATCATAAAGGTAATAATTATGGTGGCCGCAGGCTATGGGTAAGAACGCCTCATTACGGCAGAAAGTTGTATTAATTGCCCCTCAATCCGCCGCGGCGGAGTGCCAGCCATTGCGCATATGCTCCTTCTTCAGCGTTTGAATTAAAATTATGCTGCTTGTTTTGTTATACATTTCTGATTATTGAACTTTATACACTACATTCCTTTTTTTTATGAAGCACTTCCTCGACAGCACCAAGAACCTTTTCAGGATGTATAAGGTGCTGGGTGAAAAAGCGATGGCCCAGGTTGAGGAAACTGAACTGAACTGGCAAGCCAATGAGGACAGTAACAGCATAGTAAACATAGTAAAACATCTTTGGGGCAATATGCTGAGCCGCTGGACGAACTTCCTTACAACTGACGGAGAAAAACCATGGCGGAAGCGGGATGCGGAATTTGAATTGGAATTTTTGAGCAGGGAAAAAATGATGCTGCTCTGGGAAGAAGGCTGGCAATGTGTTTTTGATACCTTGGATACCCTTACTGATGATGATCTGGATAAAACAGTTTATATCCGTAACGAAGGCCACCTGGTAACTGATGCCATAAACCGGCAGATCGCTCATTACTCTTACCACATCGGGCAGATTGTTTATGTTGCTAAGCTGAGGATAAAGCACGACTGGAACAGCCTCACCATCCCGCGCAATAAGTCGGAGGAATACAATGCCGGGAAATTTGGACAGGAAAAACGGGATAAACAATTTACCGACGACTGGCTGGACCAGAACCAGGTAAATGAAGAACCCATCTGAATAAGGATGGGTTCTTCATTTGCGATTTAATTTGAAATCAACTATTTATTTTTTTATCCAGCCATTCTTTCTTTTCTATCCTGTAGGAGAAGAACAGCCCAAGCCCGCCTCCTATTGCAATAAGTGCAAAGTAGATTGCCGGATTATCATCTCCGCTGCCACTTTTGAACTCTGTTATACTATGTTCCTCGGCATCATTATTATTATCCTGTTCCTGAGCTGCAGACTTTGATAAAGTATCATCATTTGTAGTTTTAGAACTGTCATTATTGATCAATACTTTTATTTTCTGCGGATTGTGATGGCCACCGATGGTAAAACTTGTATGAACTCCTCCGCCCGGTTTATCATGTTTTATAATGGTGTTGTCTATAATATAGGCGGATAACAAACCCATTCCTGAGCCAATTAATAATAAGCCCCATTTAAGATTTACAAACGGTTGGGGCCTTACATCTTTGGTGCGCGGGTTAAGACCTTTTTCTATTAAAGCCATATTTTCACGGTTGCGCAGGTAAGCAATACCGAATATCATGGCGAACATACCTGTCATTACTACTATAGGCACTAAATTCTCTAACATATTCCTGGTTTTAAAAGTGAATGAAATTACTTGTTTTTATGTAATTGCTGTAACTAAGACTACCAGGTTTAAATGCCGGTTACAGTTTTTTTATAGTATTTTTAAAAAGCGCGGCAAACCATTTGTAACCGGTACACAAGTAATTGCGTCTTATCTTAAATCATGCAGGCACAAACAGATGATATAGCTGTAATTCAGCTGGTATTGCAAGGTAAGCAGGCTGCTTATGCCACCCTTGTGGACCGGTATCAGCCATATGTGTTTACACTTGCAATGCGGTATGTAAATAACCGGGAAGTAGCAGAAGAGCTTGCCCAGGATGTATTTGTAAAAGCCTATCGTTTTCTGGCCGATTTTAAAGGCAACAGCAAATACAGTACATGGCTGTATACAATTGTAAATACCACCTGCCTCTCTTATCTGCGAAAAAAGAGTGATGGGACCGTATTGCTGGAAGAAGAAAGAATAATTGGTATTTCTGATCATCAGTTTGCCGAAAAACCCTCAGATATATTGGAACAGAAAACCACCAAACAAATGCTGGACAGCGCGATAAAGCTGTTGCCTGAGGAAGATGCCCGGCTGCTGATGTTGTTTTACCAGGCCGAACAATCGGTAGATGAGGTGGGGGCAATTATGGGGTTGACTGCCACTAATGTGAAGGTGCGGTTGTTCAGAGCAAGGGCTAAGCTGAAGGAAATACTGGAAAGGAAGTATAGCAGGGAGATTAACCCCAAAACCATTTAGGGGCTTCTGCAAAGAGATTAAATGAAACGACTAAACAAGGTATAGAAAATTCAATAAGATTCAGTAATTTTAATTTTGGATATGGAACAGGAAATGGAAATGCAGCTTTGGGAGTATATAGATGGCATTTGTAACGAAACAGAGGCTCAACGGATATCTTTGCTGATAAAGGAGGATGTGGCATGGGCTGAAAAATATACAGAGCTTATTGCTTTTAACGCTGAACTAGCCGGCAGTCTTGATTTGGAACAACCGTCCATGAGGTTTACTAAAAATGTAATGGAGGCAGTTGCCGCATCACATATTGCCCCTGCTACTAAAAAATATATTAACCCTTTTATAATCAGGGGGATTGCAGCTTTTTTTATCCTTATAATAGCAGCGGTTATTGGATATGCAATTGCATCATCCGGCAATACCGGTAAAGCAGGCAGCCTGCTATCTGGTTTGAAATATCCGAACCTGGGAATAAGTGATCTGTTCAGCGGTACTTTTGTGAAAGTTTTTGTGATGGTTAATATTGTTCTGGCATTGATGCTTGCAGATGGGGTACTGAGGAGGAAGCGGCAAACGGGTTAAGCAATTATAGTTCATAAACCTCTTTGTTATCGTAATCCTTATCCTGAAGAAACAAGCTTTTAAAGTGTTTAAAGAATATTTGGTTAAATTCGCTGGAGATTGCGGTTGCAAGCCCGGTTTAATTCAAATACAAGAGCAATAATTAAACAATAAAGGAGAAATCCGGGAGAAGTTTAAAATAATTTTAAAAAATATTTTGAAATAAGGTTTAAAATCAAGACCTTTGCAGTCCCAAAAAATATAAATCATGGCCCGCGTTTGTCAGGTAACAGGAAGAAAACCAGTAGTAGGACATAAAGTATCATTTTCGAACAAGAAGAAACTGCGTCGTTTCCTGCCCAATTTGCAGACTAAACGCTTCTTCCTTGCAGAAGAAGACCGTTGGATTACGTTGAAATTAAGTACTGATGCTATCCGCACAATTAATAAGAACGGATTGCTTACAGTGGTTAAAGAACTGCGTGAAAGAGGTGTTACTGTTTAAGTCGAAAGTCAAAAGTCTTAAGCCGGAAGTCATAAGTTGATGGCCGGCAATTAAAAGTAAAAAAAGTAAAAAGATAACAATGGCAAAGAAAGGAAACCGCGTTCAGGTAATAATGGAATGCACCGAGCATAAAAACAGCGGCATGCCCGGCACCAGCCGCTACATTACCACCAAGAACAAGAAAACTACTACCGAACGCCTGGAACTGAAAAAATACAACAGGATCCTGAAGCGCGTAACTGTTCACAAAGAAATTAAATAATTAATATTAAAAATACTGAGCGATGGCAAAAGCAGCAAAAACCGCGATAAAGAAAGACCCGAAGCTGGCACTGGAAGCTAAGAATTACTCAAAAGTGATTAAAGCGGTGCGTAGCCCCAAGACCGGCGCTTATACCTTTAAGGAAGGTATGGTGCATAAAGATAAAGTGAAAGATTTTCTGGCTAATGTAAAATAGCAGCCCCTTTAAGCCTAAGCGCTACACCATTTTCAGGACTTAGGACTTATAAACATATTACACTCATGGAGCCTCTGCCACAAGCGGAGGCTTTTTTTGTGGCTAGGGCTAGGTGATTTGAGATTTATCTGAAACTCAGGCTAAGGTAATTGGTGATTTAGGAATGAAGGAAGCATCCCTCCACTTCCTACCTGATTACTATAAATTCCACCCGCCGGTTTTCTGCTTTATCTTCAATACTGTTTCCGGGCTTCAGAGGTTTTGTTGCCCCAAAGCCTTTGGCCGAAAGTCTTTCAGCACTTACATTTGCCAAAACCAGTTGTCGTTTCACTTCACCTGCTCTTGCTTGCGATAGTTTTTCATTTGATGCTGTGGTCCCGTCATTATCTGTATGTCCGTCTATTTCGAGCTTCAGGGTAGGGTGGTCAGTAAGGTAGCGGGCCAGTTGCCGTATGAACTCCATGCTTTCGGGCCTTACCGTTGATTTAGCCACATCGAAATTGATAGCGTGAGTAACCAGTTTTTTCTCCGTTGCCAATCTTTCAAACTCATACCGGGGCATACCGGTTGTCAGGCGGAAGTTCCGCATTTTGGCCAGACCGCATATTTGTAAGCTAAAACTAACTGGTATATAACCACATGATGGACTAGTAAAAACGCAAAGTTGATCTATATACCACTTTACTTTTCTATTATTATAATAGAGCGCAAAATGATGCCAAAAGGAGTTATCGAAATGGCCGGGGTAGTTTTTATCTTTACAAAAATAATTAGTTATTGAATCCCAAATCCATAACTTGCCTGTATAATTTATCCCGAACATAGGTCTTTTTATATAATCGGTATTTTGGAAATTAAAATTGAGATCAATACCCGTGTTTAAATTATTGCCTAAATAGAAATCATATTCAATAGTGAAACTATCGGGCAAAGGGTCATTATTTATTCCTTTAACAATGAGATATGGTTGATAATTGTCCGGTACAACTATTTCATTGCCGTTGCCTTCTTTTGTAACTTTTATATACTTTTTATAGACTTCATCCTGATGCATGCCAATATCGGTAATATCCCATTTTGATGGGAATTTACCTATTGAATCCTGGCTGAAATTATCTTCGAAAATAACATGCTGCATAGGATGGAAATCATAGCCTGGAATATGCGTGGACGGTTGGGCAAAAGAGGGTAAAGCAGCCAGAAGCAGCAGGATCAATAGGGCTATATTCGGGATGCTTTTTCTCATTTTACAATAAATTCCACCCTCCTGTTTTCAGCTTTATCATCAGCACTGTTGCCCTGTTTCAAAGGTTTTGATGATCCGAAACCATTTACTGCAAGCCGCTCCGCACTGACATTTGCCAATACCAGTTGGCGTTTTACTTCACCAGCACGGGCCAACGATAATTTTTCGTTAGTTGCGACTGATCCGTCATTATCTGTATGTCCGTCTATTTCCAGCTTAAGGGTGGGGTGGTCTGTGAGTAACTGTGCCAATTGCCTGATAAAGTCGATACTTTCGGGTTTGATATTTGAACTGGCCACATCAAAATTGATGGCATGAGTAACAAATTTCTTTTCGGTTAGTAATTGATGCAGATCTACGGTTGAGTCGGGCGATGTTACCCTGAAATTCTTCATTTTTAGTGGTCCGGTAAAGAGGAGCAGGACTTTCCGAAGATTATATTCGCCCTCTCTGATATTAATCAGCCGATATTGGTCAATGAAACATTGTATTTTGCCATAATCAAATCTTGCCCGGAAATGGTGCCAGGTGGTAAAATCTGAAATTCCCGGAAATGCAACCTCTCTACCATTGCTGTATTGGTACCAACCAATCTGCTCCATGGAAATTCCTTTTTTTTCTTTGTGCCTGATTAGCAAATTCAAATCTGTGCAATAAACATTATGCAAATTTTGACATAAAGCAAGGTTGAGAATAGTATTTACACCCTGCAATACAAAATCATATTCTATATCGAACCGCGGTGGAAAGATATTGGTTTCTATTTCCGGCTTAATAGAGCCATGTTCCTTTTTTACTTCCAGAATATAATCGTTCTTTTCTTTTTTTACTTCAAAATCAAGATAGTTAGTGGTATCTCTTCCCCCATCCAATGTGGTCATATGCCATTTTGAGGGAAACCTACCTACAGTATCATTTTTGAACCCATCCTCAAAAATTATTCTCTTTGTTGGCAGCATGTTGGGCTCAGCATTTGTTTGTCCAAATGCAGTTATACCGGCCTCTGGCAAGCACAGAAAGAAAATAATGTATGGAAAAACTTCCCTCATTTTGCAATAAAATCTATCCACCTGTTGTCGGCGATAAGTTTAGCGGAATCTTTCGATATATCGTAAAGCTTTAACAGATGAAGTGGCTTTCAGAAACGAACTCATAGGTATGTTTTAACGCATATATATGGGTTTTATTTTGACTTGTTTTCGTCAAAATGGAAAGTCATTCTACTATTATTTATGGTAAATATACCATAAAGGTCATTTGCTGTTTATTTAATTATGAATATATATAATCGCTCATTGTAGTTATTTTAATTTAATTGTAGCATTTGGTGGGTCTGTAATTAAAATTGAACAAAAAAATAACTCTTTTGTATCACTTTAAAAGATGAAAAAAATTATATGTATTAGACTCAAAATTCCAAACGACCTAATTAATTTCCTAAATAATGATTTAATGTCTAATAATGGATAATTCCATTAAATGGAATTATGGTTTTTAAATGGATAAAAGTATACAAAAAATGTTTTGTATTTAATTGATTTACAGTATTTGTTTTTTCTGGCACATTTTTAGCAATAGTGTATCTGAAATCAAGAATTAAATTTCTAAAGCTCAGATAAAACTAAAAAATGAATCAGAAATCAAACAACTCCGGAAAAGTAAAAAGCTTCAATGCCTCAAAATTATTTGGGAAAGCATTCAGAGCAACATTGATTTTGCTTTTGGCAAATGTTTTTGGTAATGTTGCAGTCGCTCAGACTTATCAGGCAATAACCATCAGCAGTGGTTTTAATTATGATGTAGTGGCAAATGGTACTACCACCGACCCTTCATCAACAATTACAACCAGTCCCTACAATGCCCTTGATGGGGTAGGATATACATTTATCTCTCAGGATTTCAGCTATGGAGGTGTCACTCCTGCTTATTATTTGCCAACCGGTGGTTTATTGACCAGTTCTAGCTTACCCGGACTGACCTACCAGCTGGCAAGTTACAGTGCAAATAATGCTCTTGAACTACATGGCAACAATGGTACTCTGACATTTGCTACACCAATGGCAGCAAGTAAGGTTTTTGTATTGGGTACTACAGGAAGTGGTACGTCTACAGCTACTTTCACCGTAAATTTCAGTGACGGATCAACCCAAACCGGAACTACAGCAAATTATCCGGACTGGTTTACAGGTCCATTTGAAGTTACAGTTGGCGATCGTTTTAATGTTATTACCAATACTTATGATTTAGAATACCCAAATCCGGGTTTATACGTAGGTACCATTACAATCAATGCAGCAAATTGTTCAAAACTGATAAGCAGCATTAA
>Ga0214164_1001675_pt1 | contig 12319 bp, 9 predicted proteins | sample TroBogepilimnion_13_FD_153003 | JGI IMG/M metagenome (GOLD analysis project Ga0214164, IMG submission 153003) | Freshwater microbial communities from Trout Bog Lake, WI - Practice 03JUN2009 epilimnion v4 | ecosystem: Environmental > Aquatic > Freshwater > Lake > Epilimnion/Euphotic zone ...
TATGAAAAGTCACTTAATTAGCAAATTGATGGCTTTTTTACTTTTTACCCCCTTGATTTAGCCCGCTTTCTTGACCTCTTTTACTTTTTTTAATTATCTGGATTGTTCATCATGCTGAAGAACTTTGAAAAACTTGCCCTCCGCTCCAAACTGATCATCGGTTTTACTATCGTACTCTCACTTATGATAGTAATTGGCGCTGTCTCCGTTTGGTCTATTTCAATTCTAGTTAATACCACTCAAGCAATTTATGAGAAAGATTTAATTGGTATTTCCCTTTTAAGGCAATTGAATCGGGATGTCAATGGTATTGGTCGGGCAGCCAATCGCTACGCTTTGGCGATGAATGCCGGTGATATTGAAAGGGCAAAAGGATCACAAGTAACCATTGAAAAAACGAAAACAGAGTTACTCAGTAATTATGAAAAGGCTAAGGCAACGGTTACTAGGCCAGCCTTAAAAGAAAAAATGGATCTGCTTAAACCCATAATTATGAATTATTTCATAGCAGCTGATTCAGTCCTGGCTGCAGCGCAGGGTAAAGACCCTGCCTTATCTGCGTACAAGGTAATTAATTCCAAGCAATATCAAGAAACAATTGATTTAGTAGGCGCCTCAATAAAAGAAATTTCCGCCCAAAAAACAAAGGGGGCGGAGGAAATTTTTAAAGGTGCAATGGAGCAAGGCAGTACTGTCCAAATGATATTGTTTGTTTTATTAGGCTTAAGCATCTTACTTTCGATAATGATTATTTATTTAGTCAATCAATCAATTAATAAGCCCTTAAGTAGCCTACAAACCTCAGTGCTCGATTTGGCTGAAGGCAAACTAAACAATAAAATTGAGAATACTGACTACCCTAATGAAATTGGCGCAATGGCTAAAGCTGTTGGTGTATTGCAAGTGGGTTTACAAAAAGCCGACCAATTACAACAAGCTGAGCGCGAAAACAATATTCGCGCCAAAGAAACTACCGAACAAATTGGCTCTATTATTTCAGCTGCAGCAGGTGGTGACTTTACCGCCCAAGTACCGATGGCTGGTAAGGAAGGCTTCTTTAAAGATATTAGTGAACAGGTTAACCGCTTAATCGATACTTCACGCCAAGCTTTTATTGCCATTATGCGCAATGCTACTGCGGTTGCTAGTTCTTCGGAAGAGTTATCAGCCGTGAGTATGCAAATGAGCTCGAACGCTGAAGAAACCTCGGCTCAAGCTAAAGTGGTCTCAAACTCAGCAGTTCAAGTTAGCGCTAATACGCAAACGGTTGCAGCAGGCGTCGAAGAAATGAGCGCCAGCATTCGAGAAATCTCGATTAACACGGTGGAAGCGTCAACCGTAGCCCACAAGGCGGTTGAGTTGGCCCAAAAAACCAATGCTACCATGGCCAAATTAAGCACGAGTAGTTTGGAAATTGGTAACGTCTTAAAAGTCATTTCAAGTATTGCTGAACAAACGAATCTCTTAGCCTTAAATGCGACGATTGAAGCAGCCCGTGCTGGCGAGTTAGGCAAAGGTTTTGCAGTGGTAGCGAATGAAGTTAAAGAGTTAGCGCGTCAAACTGCTAAAGCCACGGAAGAAATTGGTGGCAACATTACGGCGATTCAATCTGATACGCAAGGCGCTTTAGTATCGATTGAAGAAATTTCCGGCATTATTAATAAGATTAACGATATTTCCGGCTTAATTGCCAGCGCAGTTGAAGAGCAAGCTGCAACCACAGGTGAAATGGGTCGTAGTGTCTCCGAAGCTGCCACGAGTAGCGCCGATATTGCCTCAAACATTAATAGTGTTGCAACGACTGCGCAAAGTACCTCTGAAGGTGCGGCAAATTCGCAGCAAGCCGCAGCACAGTTAGCGCAAATTGCTGGGGAATTGCAGAGTCTTGTAATGAAATTTAAAGTTTAATCGGCTACCCAAGCTTTATACATGGACAATAACGACGACATTCTGGCTGAATTTATTATCGAGGCAAGAGAAATTCTTGACCAACTCGATTTAGATTTTGTCCAGCTTGAAGAAACACCCCACGATAAAAAACTCGTTGGTAATATCTTCCGTGCCATGCATACGCTGAAAGGAAGTAGCGGATTTTTTGCCTTTAAGCGTCTTGAAAAAGTTTCGCATGCAGGAGAAAGCCTGTTAGGGAAAATTCGGGATGGCCACTTAGCACTCGATACCCAAAAAACCAGCACCCTACTCATGGCGCTGGATGCTTTGCGAGAAATTATTAGCGGCATTGAAGTCGCCAATACAGAACCAGCCGGTGACGATGCCCTCCTGATCGCCGACTTGCTAAGCCTTGCGAATGGTGGCGAGGTAAGCAGTAACAATAATCGTGGCGCCATCCCCTCGCCACAGCCCTCTACACCCCCTTTGGAAACTACTCAAACGACTGAAGACTTAGTCCTTGACGCAATTGAATCAGAAGATATAGAGGCTACAGATGAAGCCTTAATGGGTGATAGCCTAGTTGCAACTGATAACGAAATGGTAGTTGATACTGCCGCGCCAACTGGCAATGCACGCACTACAGAGGTAGCGGCCCCAGTAAAAGTCAACTTAGAGTTGCTCGACAAGTTAATGAATTTAGTCAGCGAAATGGTGCTAGCGCGCAACCGTTTACTACCGTTTACCGCCGAATTTGGTGATCACAATTTTTCCAATACTGTCAGATCGATTGATTTACTCACCTTAGAGCTGCAAGAGCGCATGATGAAAACGCGCATGCAGCCTATTTCACAGGTTTGGGCAAAATTTCCTCGCTTAGTCCGTGATATTGCCAATGATTGCCATAAAAAAGTTACCCTCATTCAAGAAGGTGCCGAGACCGAACTCGATCGCACCTTACTTGATGGCATTCGTGACCCGCTTATCCATATTATTCGCAATAGCGTTGACCATGGTATTGAGCTCCCAGCCGAACGCTTAGCTAAAGGCAAGCCGGAAAACGGTAAAGTCTTACTCCGCGCCATTCATGAGAATGGCATGGTTGTCATAGAAATTGCGGATGACGGCGGTGGCATTAAATTTGATGCGGTTCGCCAAAAAGCAGTCGATAAGAAATTAGTCAGTTTTGAAGACGCCAAAAAACTGAGTGATATACAGTTGCTAGAATTTATTTTCCTGCCTGGCTTCTCTACTAATCAAGTTGTCACCAACCTCTCGGGTCGCGGTGTTGGTATGGATGTGGTGAAAAATAATATTTCGGCCATTGGTGGCTCAATTGAAATTGATAGCCATCGCGGCAAAGGCACCAATATTCGTTTAAAAATTCCGCTCACTTTAGCGATCATGCCAGCGCTATTCGTGCGCTGCGAGAATGAGCGCTATGCGATCCCGCAAAATAGTATTTCCGAAATGGTGCGTATTGATCCAAATAATTCAACCGGCTTAGAAGATTTTTATGGTACCCCAGTATTTCGCCTGCGTGGCAAACTTGTACCGCTTCTATTTTTAAATCAACAACTCAAATTAAGCGAGCATAGTCCCGATAGCACTAAAGCGATTAATGTCGCTATCTTGCAATCGTCGGGCATCTCTTTTGGTCTCGTAGTTGATGAAGTACTGAACATGCAAGAAGTCGTAGTTAAGCCACTTGGCGCCCTCCTCAAAGGGATTCCTGATTTTGCTGGCGCCACTATTTTGGGAGATGGCCGAGTTGCTTTGATTTTGGATGTCGATGGCATGGCTATTCATTCTGGCTTAGTGGCGAAAATTCAAGCTCGCCCACTCAACCCCGAAACGGTCTTCGATCAAGTGCGCGAAGAAGAAGTCTCGATGTTGTTGTTTGAGTTGGCTGGTTTAGAGCGTATCGCCATCCCTCTTGATAATGTCGAACGCTTAGAGAATTTTGCACTCAGTCGAGTGCAGCGCAATGGAAGTCGCGAGGTGGTGCAGTATGGTGACCACATTATGCATTTAATCCGTATGAATGATTATATTGAAGGCGGTCAACCCTCGGTTGATTCGCCTACCCAACCCTTATCTGTCATTGTTCATTATGTCAACCAAATGCCAATTGGCTTAGTAGTTAGTCAAGTACATGACATTATTCACGTGCCCAAGAAATTGCAAGCAGCTAACCCACCTCAGCGTGGCTTGGCAGGCTGCGTACTCATGGGTGAAAAAGTAATTAATGTCGTCGATCTACAAGAAATCTTAATGATGCGTAATTTACAAGAACATCAAAAGACCTATCCCGAAGTCATTGATATGGATGTCTTGCGATGAGCTCTACTACTGACTTTGCGACCTTCTATTTGGGAGGCTTATATTTTGGTATTACTGCTACCGATGTGCTCGAATTGAATAAAAACTTGGACGTAACTCGCGTCCCAAAAAGTCCTAAAACGGTTCGTGGCATTATGAATTTACGCGGCCAACTAGTGCCCGCAATTGATATGTATGAACGCTTAGGACTTGAAAATACCTCGCATCAACAAGAAACGATTAGCATTATTTTGCAATGTGAAGGCATGTTAATTGCTTTGTTAGTAGATAACGTGGGAGAAATTATTCCCTTAGAGCAAGATACCTTTGAGTCGCCACCGAATAATTTTCCAAAAATGTCGCGTGAATTAGTCTTAGGGGTGCATAAATTACCAGAAAAATTACTGTTAATTTTAGACCCCAAGCAACTCATTAAGGGCATTGCCTTTTCAGGAAAGCCTGCATTATTAAGCGTTTAACAAGCTTGGATAAAGGCAATCCAAGTTCGCAGGCCTATAATTCCGCTTTCATTCCACCCTTATGAGTCAAATGATTTCTCCTAAAGATAAAATTCGCGTGCTGATTGTCGATGACTCGGCGGTTATGCGCCGCATCATCATGACGACCCTGCTGCGCCATGCTGATATTGAAGTAGTTGGCACTGCTGAAGATGGCCTGGAAGCCATTGAAATGATTGGCCGTATTAAGCCCGATTTAATTACCCTCGATGTAGAGATGCCAAAAATGGATGGCCTCACAGCGCTCAAAGAAATTCGTAAGCTTGATCGGGAGTTACCCATCATTATGTTTAGCTCGCTTACCCAGCGTGGCGGTGAAGCAACAATTACTGCATTAACTAATGGCGCGAGCGATTATGTAGGTAAGCCAAGTGACAAAACTAATATGGCTGAAGCGATGCGGGTACTAGAAGATGAATTAATCCCCAAGATTCGTGAGCTATGCAAACCCACCCCAGTCAAGCCTAGCAAAATCATTCCGCCAAAAGAACTCATTGCTGAAGTGAAGCAGCAAATCTTTGCTAAACCAAGCGGCCTTCCCACCAGCCGCATTGAAGCTCTTTGTATCGGTGTCTCTACTGGGGGACCAGCCGCCTTAATGGAAATATTTGAGGCCTGGAAAGCGCCCTTAAGCGTGCCTATTTTTATCGTTCAACATATGCCGCCCAAATTTACTGAACTCTTGGCCTCGCGGTTAACCAGTGTTGGCGTTATTCCAGTAGAAGAGGCGCAACACGGCCAAGAAGCATTTCCGGGTAAGGCATACATTGCGCCCGGCGGAAAACATCTGGAGTTGCGAAAATCAGGCGCCAAAGTGGTGATGATGCTCAATGAAGACCCGCCTGAAAACTCGTGTCGTCCCGCAGTAGATGTGCTCTTTAGAAGCGCGGCAAAAATCTATGGCAGTCATCTACTTGCTCTAGTGTTAACCGGCATGGGTTACGACGGACTGAAAGGCGCGGTTGATATCGTCAATGCGCATGGCAGTGTGCTAGTACAAGATGAAAAAACCAGCGTTATCTGGGGCATGCCTGGCGCGATTGCCAACGCCAATTTAGCTGAAAAGATTTTGCCCTTGGGTGATATTCCGAACGAAATTATCTTTCGGACGCAAAGAAAATAATGGCTCAAGCGCTCACCATCCTGCAAAATAATATTCAATTATTTTTCCAAATGCTTGAAGAGCATTTGGGAATTGCCCTCGATCAAAGCAAAGAATACTTAGTAGCCTCGCGTTTAGCAGTCATTGCCAGGGCGAATAACTTCAAAGATCATCATGCCTTGATTGCGCATCTTTTAGTTAATCCTCTCGGTGTTTTGCACCATCAATCGTTTCATGCCATGACCACGAATGAAACCATGTTCTTTCGGGATAAATACCCCTTTGAAACATTACAAACCACGATTATTCCTGCATTAATTGCTAAACGACGCAATACTAAAACCCTGGCAATTTGGTGTGCAGCTGCCTCTACCGGCCAAGAACCGTTTAGTTTGGCCATTCTTTTGCGTGAACATTTTCCTGAGCTTTATTTTTGGAAAATTCAATTTATTGCTACCGATATCTCCGAGCCAGCCTTAACTCAGGCACGCAATGGCATCTATTCGGAAACCGAAGTCAAACGGGGCTTAAGCGAAGAACAAATTAAGCGGCACTTTAAGCTTCTGCCAAGTGGTCAGTATGAGATCAGTAGTGAGCTCAAGCAAATGATTCGCTTTGAGAGCCTGAATCTGGTTAAAGAGTGGCCAGTGATGCCCAAATTTGATTTAATCTTAATTCGCAATGTGCTGATTTACTTTAATGCTGAAACGAAAGTAAAAGTATTTCGGAAATTGCGCACTCAGCTAGCAGACGATGGTGGATGTTTATTACTTGGCTCATCGGAATCGATTCTCTATGATCAATCCTTCAAAGTACAACAGGAAGATCGTGTTTCATATTACTGCAAAGACCTTAATAAGGAGACGCTAAGCTAATGGCTACCGATCTAATGTTTAAGAATATTTCACCCGAGGTGCTTGAGCAAACTAAGCTCATGAAAGTATTGGTAGTTGATGATAGTCGTACCCTAAGGCGCCTGTTAATCCGGGAACTGAATAATGTTGGCATAACCAATATTACCGAAGCTGGTGATGGTAACGAAGCGTTAGAAAAGGTCCGGGCTGAATCGTTTGATCTCATGCTACTGGATATGGAAATGCCTGAGTTAGATGGCTTAGGCGTATTAAATATCGTCAAGTCTGATCCAGCCCTCAGCTATCTACCCGTCATTGTGGTGTCTGGTGCCGAGCAGTTTGAAAAAACGGTGGAGTGCATTCAGATTGGCGCGGAAGATTATTTACCTAAACCATTCGATCCCATTTTATTACGCGCACGGGTTTTTTCTTCGTTAGAAAAAAAGCGTTTACGTGATTTAGACCGGGAACACATTGCTCTTTTGCAGCATGAAAAAGAATTACTCAATATTGAGCAAATGAAAACTGAAAAACTCATGCTCAATATATTGCCTAAGCCAATTGCTGAGCGCCTCAAAAAGGGTGAGAAAAATATTGCCGGCTCTTATCCAGAAGTGACAATTTTATTTAGTGATTTGGTTGGCTTTACAAAAATGTCTTCAACTAAGTCGCCTGCCGATCTCGTAAAATTATTAAATGACTTATTTACACGCTTTGACAAACGGGCAGAAGAATTGGGTTTAGAGAAAATTAAAACGATTGGCGATGCTTATATGGCAGTAGGTGGCTTGCCGATTCCACGCTCTGATCATGCCATCATTGCAGCTGATATGGCACTCGGTATGTATCAGGATTTAATTGAATTTAATCAAGCAAACGGCAGTGATCTGCAAATGCGTATTGGCCTCAACTCGGGTCCAGTGGTCGCAGGCGTCATTGGCTTTACCAAGTTCTCTTATGATCTTTGGGGCAATACCGTGAATACCGCAAGCCGCATGGAATCAACCTCAGCTATCGGAAGAGTCCAAATAACCCCAGCTACTGCGGAAGCTCTAACCGGTCACTTTATTTTGGAAGAGCGTGAGCTAATTGAGTGCAAAGGGCTTGGCCCCATCCTCACCTCATTTTTAGTTAGTAGAATATAAGTAATTATTGGCATAAATTCTTAGTATTAAGATAAACCCTTTAACCTTAAAAAAATATTATGAGCGTACCTAACACCCGCGTCTTTCTGCTCCCCAAGGTCATTCTTTGGCTCGTTATCGCCCTTAATTTTGGCCTCATGATTTGGCTAGATAAATTAGCCGATAGCCCTTGGGGTTGGAATGCTAGCGACCTTGAAAAAGGCTCGATGGATATGCTGGTTGATGGTCTGGCCATTTTCCAATTTGTGCTACTCGGTTTTACACTCGATCAAATCATGCGCTTTGGTGTGGTCCGCTACAACACAATCTCGCAAAAAGTGCATGTGCCAGCAATTATCATTCAACTGAACAGCGTACTCATTTATTCAGTAGTTGGTTTAGTTGGTTATGTTGCTCTCTATGACCACGCTTTTAGTCATATATTAGCCACGCTAGGCGCTCTAAGTGTTGGTATTGCTTTTATCTTTAAGGATCTGATTGCCGAAGTTGTCGGTAGCATTACCATTCAAACCGATCGCCTAGTGTCAATTAATGATTGGCTTGAAGTAAGTCATGATAGATCAAAAGAATATTTACAGGTAATAGAAATTGATCATCGCATGGTGGTACTGAAAAATATTTTTGGCCTCACTAAGCGCATGTATAACCAACGATTTTTAGGCATGTCATTCATTAACTTATCCAAACAAGAAGAAGGAGTTTGGTCGCGTCGCCGCTTTGAGTATCAACTCACGGCCCGCAATAATCCTGAGCGCATTTTAGCGATTATGGATTTAGCAATGGCTCACGTTATTGAAACAAATCCTGAATTTAAGCCCTGGCATTCCACCTCACTTGCCGGTATTCAAGAGGGAGCAATTTCTTATTTAGTGAAATATGAGTGCCTACCTGAAGTCGGCCCCTATCGAGCCCAAAGTATCATTTTGCTAAGCTTTATTCGTTTCTTTAAGGCCGCTGGAGTCAATCTCAATCGCCTTGAAGCTCAACACCCCCTGGAAAATTTCACCGATACCCAAAATCGCCTATTAGATTCCTATGAATTAGGTATTTTAAGACTCCTCAGTAATGAGGAAATTACTACCCTCTCTAATGCAATTAAAACGAAGTATTGCTACGCAGGTCAGCCAGTGATTAAAAAGGGTGCAGAAGAAGATTGGATGTATATCATTTCTGAAGGTTCTCTAGAAGTGAAAATTCCTGATAAAACGGGTGAACTGAAGGTCGTGGCAACCCTCTGGCCTGGCGATTTTGTTGGTGAAATGTCGATGCTTACTGGCGCAGTGCGCTCGGCCGATGTATTTGCTAAAACCAATGCGATTCTGCTGGAAGTATCAAAAGAAGCTATTGCGCCATTGTTAGATTCTAATCCCGACTTAGTGAAACAATTTTCTGATGTTCTAGCGCAGCGTCAAGCACAAAATGAACATTTTGCAACGCAAGATGGTAAAGATAATGCGATTGCCACTGCATCGATAAGTATTACCGCGAAAATTCTGCAATTCTTCCTCAAGAAGAAATAGGCTTATTGTTTTGTAGTTGCTCGATCAACTCAATGCGGTTAGCATTGAGGCCCAAACGTTGAGCATGTGGGCCTAAAAAAGCAATATGTTGTAAAAATTTCAGACGCCCATCGGAGGCCTTGAGAATCTGGGCTTTATCGGGGTAATGGGCTTGCCATTCTGTAGCAAGCGCCACGGTTAGTGCAACTCCACGTGCTGGCAAAGCACTGGCCAATAAGTCCGCTTCCACCATCAACATACTCAGATAATTTAATTTCGTTGGCGGTGAGGTGGTACTCTGGATAATCTTGAGTAAAGTACTTAAATACGTCGGGTCTGTAGCCAAAATAATGGTCTCAACCTGAGTCATCAGTTTATCAATAAAATCGCTGGATAAGTTCTGCGAACGCAACCAGAAATGAATTTGTTCAATGGATTTTTTCTCAATCTCAAACGGTACCGCATTCATCATTCCAGGATGACCAAAATCATGCCCAATCGCGCTAAACAGCAAAAGCCATGCTTCTTCTGCGGACAAATACCAAGGATTGCTAGCGTCGATTGGAGTGGGTGAATTTTGTTGAGCAACCAGCAGGGTAATACCTAAACAGACTTCCTTAAAATGACTACGTGAATGATAGGCTGGCTCAGCTTCTAAGGTTTGGTTATAAGCCTCAATTGCATGACTTAATTGCAAACAAAGTGCTTTATACGGGTTATTGTCATAATCGAACTCTTGCCAGATGGGCGATTCAATTAAGCGTTTTACCAAAGCAGAAAAAGATAACTGCATCAATTTCGGGTTAGTAAAAAGTAAATCGAGGTCAGCAGCTATTTGCGCTGGACTTAAATTAGGCTTTGCTACTAACTGTGCTTGAAATTGCTCGAGCCAAACTAAATCTTCTTTCATTTGGTCGTTTTCATAAATTGAATCATTTTTTTGAAGCTGCATTTATTTTTGTGCATTCTTTTGTACCCGTTGCCACTCAGCTAACACATGATCACGAACTGCTTCACCTGCTTTTCGCGCACAAACAATATCCCGCTCATTAACCCGCTGATCCTGCAATCGTTGCAAACGCAAGATATCACCACCCTGCTCAAAATTGGGTAGCCAAACAGCCCAGAAAAAACCCAGTTGTTCTAAAGCTTCAATTTCTTGGGCAGCCAATGGATTATGCAATGGAATATCTAAATAAATCACTGGTGGCGCAAGGGGTTGGAGTTTTTCCACTTCCTTTGCAAGCTGTTGTACTAGATCGTCACCCAAGACCGCGATGCGTAAGTGTGCTGGGGCACCTGGATGGGCAATCACCGTTGTTAACTGTGAGGTCTTTTTTACTTTCTCTGCAAGTACAGTACCTATTACTGCCCGCTGTAGATTCAGCGGCGCCATTAAAGAAGTAAAAAAAGCGTGGTGATAAGAAGGCAAATAAACTTGCAGGTTTTGCTCACTGGCTTGATTTGGCAATGTGTCGAGTGGAGGCTTTGACTGAATAGAAATATAGAAAGGTAAGAGCGAGTGACGGACGCCACTGACATTACTTAATCCTGTCATCTGTACGTCACCCGGCTGGCCGTTAATCAGTAGACCCGTTTCCCCGCCGCCAGAAGAAATAACCTCATCTTGGCTAAAAGGATGATTACTGACGCAGGCAGCCCAGTAACCCGCAATGCCCATCTCCTGCGCATAGCTCTGCCGTACCTTAGCTAAACGATCTGAAATATGATGACCCCGATAGCGTGGGTCAACAACAAGCTTCGCGGCTTCTGGTATGGGGTCCGTAACATTCTCAAAGCTCAATGCACAGTGCCCTACCACTTCACCCTGCGGTGTTAGCGCAACAATCGAAAACATCGAGCCATCGCGCAAAGCGGCAGCGATGAATTGCGGCTGATACATCATGGGGTTTGGGTAACTAGGCCCATAACAACGGTAAATACATTGGGCTAGGCCTAGGGCATCGCTAGCCTCCATTTTGCGTACTTCAAGTTGAGCTGCCTCAGCCTCTGAAACTTGAGTAGAATCATGCGCTAACACTGGTGTATTGCCAAACAACTCTGTCAACAATGGGGAATGATCTGGCATACGTCTAAAGCTCAATAATTTTAATAAATGATAAGAAATACTATTATCAGCCAACTTGATAACCAACGTAAGAAGTCCTCCTTATGCCAAACTCTGCGAGATACCCAGCTATGACGCCAAATCATCTGAGTCTGATTGATGCCTGCCAACAAATACAAGCGGGTGAGCTTGATCCAAAACAGTATCTTCGTGCCTGCTTTGATTATGCCGCTACGCTTGAGCCAGCATTACATGCTTTTGTTAATCGAGCCTCACTGGAAACGCTCTTACAGAATGTAGGCGAAAAGAATAGTGGCCCGCTATGGGGCATTCCCGTAGCAGTGAAAGACATTATTAATACCATCGATTTACCCACTACCAATGGCTCGCCAATCTATGTGGACTACCAGCCCACCAGCGATGCTGAAATTATTAGCCTGATTAAGCAGTTGGGCGGCATAATTTTTGGCAAAACAGTCACCACCGAATTTGCTTGGCGCAATCCAGGTCCAACCGTAAACCCCTGGAATCCTTTACATACGCCAGGCGGTTCATCGAGTGGGTCAGCCGCCGTTGTTGCCAAAGGTATTGTCCCTTTAAGCCTTGGTAGCCAAACCTTAGGCTCGATCATTCGACCAGCTGCCTACTGTGGTGTGGTTGGCTTTAAAGCAAGTTATGGCTTGATCCCTAATCGTGGGGTGTTTCCCTTATCGTACTCTTTAGATCATCTGGGTTTATTTACTCGCTCGGTTGCCGATATGGCCTTTGCATTTAATTTAATTATGGCGCGGCCACATCAGTCGACTACTAAGAGCGCCCCTCGCATCGGCATTCTGAAAACACCATACGATGCAAAAATGAGTGATGAACAAGCACGCACCTTAGAGTTAACGGTAATAAAGCTAGTAAAAGCCGGTATAA
>Ga0214164_1001676_pt1 | contig 12315 bp, 10 predicted proteins | sample TroBogepilimnion_13_FD_153003 | JGI IMG/M metagenome (GOLD analysis project Ga0214164, IMG submission 153003) | Freshwater microbial communities from Trout Bog Lake, WI - Practice 03JUN2009 epilimnion v4 | ecosystem: Environmental > Aquatic > Freshwater > Lake > Epilimnion/Euphotic zone ...
GCAAAACAACAAGCACTTGATTCTGCACACGCAAAATTATCTGCTCTTGGACTAACACCAGAAGAAATCTCTGCCATTACAGGAATCAATCAATGAACTTTCAAGTTGCTATGTCTAATGCTACCTATAACATGGGCTATCAATGTTTAGTTTCAACATCTAGTACGGGTGCAAGTGGATTTATCGGTGGAGCAAGCGGAATGACTGTTACAGGTAGTAATTCAACTGGCAGTATGTCAGGAAGTGCTATTTATGTTTCTCCTTCAACACAAATAATTTATCTACACATTGTTGCTGGAGGACCAAGTAGTTACTGGAATGCAATATCATCACCAACCGCAGCAGTTAAGGTGAGTGGTATAACCGGAATAAAAATAGCATAATGAATTATTTACCAATTACCATCTCAGTGGTATAGTAATTAGTTGATCTTATGCCAATAACACAACCCCCTAAGAAAAATATAGGTAGAGCATTCTACTCACCTAATACCCAGGCGTATGAAGTGGGTTGGCGTGGTGGTATGGGTCAGCGTACCCAGAATTACCTTAAGAATACTTTTGTTACCCTAGTATCCCTTTCTGCAGTCACTCGTGGATATATATTCAATAGACTTTCTAAGGCACTACAAGTGTCAGGTGCCACTGTCTCTCGTACTGCCACTAGAGCTAAAAATGCTACTGTAGTATTTGTTCAACTGGCCTCTAGTTCACGAACTGTAACTCTATTTAAAAAGTCTTTTGCCACTGCTGTAAATATAGCTAGTGCCAATAGAGCTGTAACCCTATTTAAAAATGGTACAGCCAGAGTCATTAATCTAGCTACACTTAGTCCTGTTAGACTCATAGTAAAAAGAGCCATAGTAAATTCAGTGCGTATTGCTAATAGCACTCGAACAGTGGCATTAGTTAGACTCTCACAAGTTACCCAAGTTTCACTTGCTACAGTAACTAAAGCAGCTGTCCTATTAAAAAACTCTACAGTCTCTACTACCAATATAGTATTTACTGGTAGGTCAGTACTAATAATTAGATCTGGTATAGCTAGAGTTGTAAATTTAGTGAATACCAGTCGCACTAGTGCAATTGTAAGAAAAGCCATAGTCACTTCAGTATCCCTTGCCCGTAGCACTAGAACTATTGCTGTCAATAGATTCTCACAAGTCACTCAAGTTGCATTTGCTGCTTCCGGTAGAGCAGTAACTTTAGTTAGAGCTGCAACAGCAACTGTAGTACAAATAACTCATGCCGATCAACTGCATAGTAGACTCTACTATTTTACTATAGCTAGTATCAACTTGGCCACTGCCTCTAGAACTACAGCACTCAATAAATCTATTCAAGTGCTTCAAGTTTCTCTATCTAGAGTCACACGCTCTCTTGCACTTGTTAGAAGTAGCACAGTTAGAGCTATCAACCGTGCATCTGATAGTCCTATAATCATCTACCTAGTAAATGTATATGTTACTGCAGTGGGTATAGTAAATATTACAAAAGAGCGTATAACTTTTAGAAGTGTTCAAGTGCTTCAAGTGGCACTTGCCAATAGTTCCAAACTATTAACTCTAGTTAGAAATAGTACAGTTAGAACTATTAATAGAGCAAGTAGCACTCGAACTGTAACCTTATTTAAGAACGCTCTAGCTAGAACTATTAATCTAGCCACTCTTAGTCCCATTAAAATTATTGTTCGTAGAGCTACAGTTAATGCAGTTCGTATTGTAAATAGCACTAGAACGGTTACTATTAGTAGAGTGTCATCCGCCCTTGTCACTGGAATAGTTACAACTAGTAGAGTAGTAGAATCAGTTAGAACTGGTACTGCACTTGCAGTCTCACTAAGTGCTGCCAATAGAACAGTGTCCAGCACTCGAAGTGCTCTAGCCACTGTAGTGAATATAGTTCGTGATAGTCCCATTACAGTAATCTTTAAGCGAGTATATGTTACAAGTGTAGCTATAGTTCGTGACAGTCCAATAACTATCCTATTTAGACGAGTGTATATCACTAGTGTAGCATTTGCTAGTAGTACTAGAACTGTTGCTGTTACAAGAGCATCTCAAGTGTTACAAGTTTCACTTGCTGCCTCTAGTAGAATAGTAAATGCATTAAAGACTGCAATTGCAACTGTAGTTAATATAGTTAGAGATAGCCCAATAACTCTAATAATTAAACGAGTGTATGTACTTAGTGTAGCTATAGTAAGAGATAGTCCCATAACTGTAATACTTAAAAGAGTATACATCACTACAGTTCAATTGATCAATAGTACTAGAAATATTGCTCTAGTTAGAACTGTTCAAGCATTACAGATCTCTAGAGCCATTACTACTAGAACAGTTGCCAGTCTAAAAGTAGCATTAGCTAGAACTATTAACCTAGCCACTACAGCTCCAATCACTATCTTAGTTCGTAGAGTTATTGTAAACTCTATTAGGATTGTAAATAGCACTAGAACAGTTGCATTAACTAGACTTTCTACAGCACTAAGCATACCTCTAGCTAGATCTTCAAGAGTGGTAAATGCTCTTAGAAGCTCTACAGTAGTAGAAATTTCTCTAGCAACTGCTAGTAGATTGTCAAATAGCATTCGAACTTCCATAGTCAATCTAGTTCAGAGTGCAATCACTTCAAGAACTGTTGCTAGTGTTCGAAAAGCCGTAGCCAATCTAATACAGTTCGGTTATGACTTTCCCATTACTCAAATATTTAAAGAAGTGTATATACTTGCAGTTAGCTTAATTACAGTTTCTGGTAGAGGATTGTTCATAAGAACTTCTCAAGTGTTACAGAACTCTCTAGTTAATGCAAATAAAAATATAGCTCTAGTTAGAACTAGCACTGCATTATTAGTTCGTAGAGCAGCAGATACACGTATAGCCACATTATTTGTATATGCTGTAGTTCGTAGTGTAAATTTAGTTGCTGCTTCACAAACAGCCAATAGAGTTAAAAATGCACTTGCTACACTAGTTCAGATCTCTAATGGCACTAGAACTATTGCATCTACAAGAGTGGCTAAAGCCGTAGTGTTTTCCCTAGTAATCACTCGTAGAACCGTGGCTTCCTTAAGATATTCAGTGGCTCTACAAGTACAATCCTCTATAGTGTATAAGGGTGCTACTCGAGCTAAGGATGCAACAGCTAGAGTTATACAGATAGCCTATGATTCTATAATTATAAGTTATGTTCGTAATGCCACTTCTCGGGTAATAAATCGCACTCGTGTAGTTAGAACTACAGCACTTAATAGACTTTCTGCAGTTATACAGCTAGTAATCCCCACTCTTAGCCCAATTAGAATTACTGTTCGTAGAGCAAGAGTAATGTTAGTATCTCTTGTCAATAGCACTCGTAATACTTACTCAGTTCGTTTTGTACAGGCAATGATGGTTGGCCTAGCTCAGAATACAAGAACTGTATCATTACTCAAACGAGGGGTAGCTACTACCATAGCATTGGCTCATACAGTTAGGGTTGTAGCTCTTAATAAGACGGGTAGAGTGCTACTTGTGGGATTAGCTCAAGTGTTTAAAGGTACAGGAAGAGCCAAAGATGTCATAGTACTTACTATAAATAGAGCATTTGGTTCTAGAACTTTACACTATGTTCTAAATTCACAAGCAATGAGAGTTATGGGTATTGGAGTTAGTCGTGTAATGTCTTTCACTAGAATTGCTCGTCCAATAGCTGTAGGTATAGTGAGAGTTGGTAGAATTGTTAAGCTTAACAAGTTGGGTAGGGCATTACTAGTACCATTTGCTCGAGTAGGTAAGGGAATTAATAAGTCTAAAAAGACTGTAGTTCTTCAAGCGGCTGCAGTATCAGTTACTAAGAGTTATACTAATAACCGTGGAGCTAGAGTTACTGCAACTTATCTAATTGGAACTAGTAAGACTAGAACTTATGCTCGTAGAGCTGTAGCAATGGCTGTAGCAAGAGTGAGATTTGGTATTACAGCTGCAGTAAAGAATATTCGCATGATTGGTGATCAAGTGAATAATGAGAGTGTTAACCAGACCAGTAACTATGCCATTAACAATAACCAAGATCTTCCAATTAATCCTACTGTAGTAAATGATCCAGGTGCTGCTGATTATGTAGAGCCAGGTGGTACTGAAGGTGATGCTACAATTCCAGAACCCAAGTAGAATGTACTAGAACTCTTAAGTCATTTAAGAGATATACGATCGTAAGGAGAACACATGACTGATGTAAGACAAGTAATTGTAGACTGGGCCAAGTGGTCAGCTAGTAATCATGCAAAGTTTACCTATTCAGAAGGTCCTCAGCGTATGTCAGGAATTGGTAGACCAGGTGTACTGCCAGTAACCTCTGACTGTTCAGCTTTTGTAACTCTTTGCTACAACTGGGCCGGTGCACCAGATCCCAATGGTCAGAGCTATAACCACACAGGATACACTGGCACACTACTTTCTCATGGTAGAAAGATTGCACTTAAAGATGTGCAACCGGGAGATGTAATTGTCTATGGTCCAGGTACTGGTGAGCACACCGCTCTAATCATAGATGTAACTGGAGCCAATGCCTCTAATCCATTAACCATTTCAATGGGTCAACAGGGTGATCCAAGTTATGTTCATGTCAATCAAGATGGACGCAAACCTCAAACCTATCTTCGTTTTAACACTAGTGCAATTAATGCACATTCTTCACACACTCCACCTACAAAGTAGACTTAAATGCCCTTACAACGTTTACGATATAATTTCTTAACTGGCACTATACAGAGTATTGATGCCAACAATAAGATTACCTTTACCAGTTCTACGGGTCTGGGCAATATCACTATCACTAGTGGAACCAATTATCTCCCTCTAATCATTAACCCTGCTCCTTATGGTTCTACTGTTAACTCTGAAATTGTATGGTTAAATAACTATAGTGCCAATAGTAATACTGGATACGTATACAGAGCACAAGAAAATAGTCCCAATGGTGGAACTTGGCCGGCCAATACAGTATTTGCACATGGACCTACTGTTCAAGACTACACAATGGTTAATATGATTGCCAATGTAGACCTCCCCACTCCAGGTGGAGACTTTTATATGTTGGTCTCTAGTGGCACTACTAATGTGCAGTGGAGCATGTATACTCCAGGCACTATGCTTAGTGGTATTCTAACTGGTCCCAATGTCACTATCAGTGGTAGTCAGGTAAGTAGTTGGATTCCTGCTGCCCAAGTGAGTGGAATTTTAGGTACCACCTATGGGGTACAAGTTAATGCTACAAGTCTATCAGGTAATGCCACTACCAGTTTTCAAGTCCCTGGAAGTCAAGTGTTTGGTGCACTCTCAGCTAGTGGAATAACTGGAGCCCTCAATCAAGCTACAATTTCAGGTAGTGCAATTAATGGATATATTAATGCCGCTCAAGTGAGTGGAACAATGGGTCCCGTTACTATTTCTGGTAATGCACTCAATAGTCCTATAACTAACCCTAATGTCACTATACCCAATACCGCTCTAACATTCACCATTAATCCTCAAATAAATAGTTATACCGCTATACTTTCAGACTCATCTTCTTTCATATTAATGAGTGGAACAGCCAGTACCTATCTATACTTACCTAGTGGAATTTTTGTAGTTAGTGACCAAGTAAATGTTGTTCGTCAAGGTACAGGCCCCGTACTATTTTCAGGTACTGCCAATACTTCAGTGTTCTCTACCGGTACAGTTACTGGTGGACCTGCATTAAGAAATCAATATAGTGTAGCAACTGCCATATGTCTTAGTGTGGCTCCATGTCAATGGCTCATTACTGGGGACATTGTCTAAATATGCCCATACCAGGAGTGATTGCATCAGAGTGGAGACTTACTGGTCCTCTAACTCTAGTCACTAGCCATATTAATACTGCACTCTATGTAGGAGATACACAGAGTTATGGATATGTAAGTGCCACTGGAGGGACTACCAATTATAGTTATTCTAGTACAAGCCTTCCAGCCGGGCTAACTCTTAATGCAGGCACTGGAATAATTGGTGGTACTCTTACTGCAGGAATAAATAGCTATATTGTTACTTTTACAGTTACTGACTTATCAACAAGTTTTACTAAAAGTGGAAATGTGACTTTTGTAGTGGGTCCTGCTTTGAGTCTCTCTTTTACTGGAGGGCAGAGCTTAAGTGTTGGCACTGCTTATGCTGGTGGTACTCTTACTGCTGCAGGTGGTTCGGGAGGATATACCTATTCTCTTGTAACTGGATATAGTCTTCCATCGGGACTAAGTCTGGTTGGAAACAGTATAACAGGCACTCCCACTACTGCAACTCCCTCCACCGTAACTAGTAAATTTAAAGTTACCGACTCTGATGGTAATGTTGCCCAGACAGGTAATATTACTTGGTCAATTGTCATCACATTAACAGTGACTACAAGTTCTGGAAATAATCCTACAATATACGATGGTGCCACTCTCGGTAGTATAAGTGCAACTGGTGGTACTGCACCCTATACCTATAGCTATACAGGAAATTTCCCCAATGGTATTACAGGTGTTACTAGCAGTACAGGAGCCATTAATGGCACCGTAGTTGCTGGAATTGGCGGCACTTTTAGTCCACTAGTTAAAGCAACAGATTCTTTAAGCAATACTGGTTCACAGACAATTACCTATACTGTAATACCAACTGTTCCTAGTGCAGTAACAGGAGTTACAGCCACTAGAGCTAGTTCAACTAGTGTCAACTTAACTTGGACACTTCCCACTACAACCAATAACATTGCAAGTATAACTATAACCAGCTCTCCTTCAATAACTCTATCTTATAGTACCACTCCTAGTTCAACAAGTGCTACAGTAACTGGTAGCTTTGTTGTAGGCCAAGCCTATACTTTTATTGTTACCACTAATAATAGTGCAGGTTCAGCTGATTCAGCTGCAAGTAATAGTGTCAATCCAGCCTCCAGTACTCTAACTGTCAACTATATTGTAGTGGGTGGTGGAGGTGGTGGTGGTTGGTATACAGGTGGTGGAGCAGGTCAAGTTGTAACTGGTTCAACTTCTGTTACTCTTGGAAATGCCATCTCTATTAGTACGGGTGCTGGTGGAACTTATATTGGCGGACAAAATGGCGGTAATGCAGGCTCTGCAACAGTAGTTACTGGCGGTATAGTTTCCACTGCAGGTGGTGGTAATGGTGGAGCTTCTGGATCATCAGGCACTGGTAATAAAGGCTCTGGTGGTAGCAGCGGTAATGGTTATAGTGGTGGAGCAGGAGCTAGTTATCGAGGCGGTGGAGGTGCTGGTGCTGCTGGCAATGGTGCAGCTGGTACAGGTACTACATCAGCTAATAGTATTGGTGGTAATGGTGGGGCATACTGGGGAAGTATTTACATTTTTTTTCCAGGTGGAGGAACTTATTTGCCAATTGGTTATGGTGGTGAAGGTCACGGTACAGCCGGTAACGGTAATGGTAATGGGGACTTAGGCGGTTCTTATGGTGGTGGAGGTGCTTGGGAACAACAAGGCAGTGGTGGTATGGTAGCATTCTGGTGGTCATCAAGTAATTACCCAGGAACTCCAAGTACTACTGGTGTACAATTTGCTGGAACAGATGGTTCAGGAAATGTTATTTATATATGGGGTTCTAATAGTACCGGTAATAGCAGTGGGACAATTACTTTTTAAGGATAAAATATGAGACCAAGACCCGTACCTCAATATGCAATTGAACCAGTTGGAATTATGATTTATTCTAACGGTGTACTTATTGACCCTGATAACGATATTGTCACACTTACAATGGTAAATACAGACAATAATACAACTGTTATTCCTAGCGGTACACTTGCCACCCGTGAAAGTGTTGGTCAATATCAGTATACACTTACAAGTTCAGAATCTAGTATTCAAGGAAATTACCAAGTAAATTGGTATTACACTGTTAGTGGTAGTGGAAGACAATATCAAGATAATTTGGTGATAACTGACCAAATGCCTTATTTCCAAAATTTAACTTACGACCAAAGACAAATAGCCATAGGCATTGCTCACAGAATTGACAAGAGTTTTGACTCAACTCAAGGTGGGCCTTACTTGCAAGAACTTCAACAAAGTGGTTTTAACTTGTTTGAAGAAGTAGCATACATCATGAGTACAGAAGCACTTGACTATTGCAATTTTGAATTCCAACCAATTTTTACACCAGCTTATGAAGTTGGTAATAATGCAATGGCACCATGGCCTTCAACTTATATGGGTGTTCTTGCAACTCAAACATATGCAAACTTCTTAAAACATATTGCTCGTAATTACATTGAACAACCAACACCTGAAGGTATGACAGCGGCTTGGATGAATCGCCGTGACTACTATCAACGTTGGTGGCAACTTTATGAATTTGAAAAAGAGATTGCAGATAAACAACTTCGTCAAATGAAACGTCAATACATGGTTGGTTCTAAGAGGAGCCTTTTGGTTGCTGGTGGACTTATTCCACGTATGTTTACCAATCCAGCACGTCCTCACTACATGTATGCCTCAGTTAACGCTGGTGGTATTTAATGTCTAACGTCCCTAACGACATTCCAAATACTTGGGGACTTGGTATAGACCCACAACCTTTGCCGGTACAACCTGCACCTGAACCTTTTGGACAACTCCCTTATCAGCAAGAAAGTCCTTTACTAGTAGTAAAACAAAGAGACCTTTGGGCAGAGATTGACCAACAAAGGTTTCATGATGAAACTTTGCAATGGTTTGGAGAAGAGTGCATTGTTAGATTGCTTTGGCGTGCAGAAGATGCAGCAGCTGGATTAGTTACTTACTGCCAGACATGTCAAGTAACTCCAAACCCAACACAACCTAATGCTAATGTTAAAGCAAGAGCAAGTGCTGTTTACAGACAAAGTGGTAACAGTTATTGCCCTGATTGTTATGGTACTACATTTACAGGTGGTTTTCAACCTATTGCCTATCACCTTTACATGTTAGCATCTGATACACCTGATATTCGTAGAAGTATGCAAGTTGGTCAATTCTGGCAACAGAATCCATCTGTTCAATTCTCATGGTATCCACAAATTCGCCAAGGTGATTTGGTTGTTAGAGTTGAAAATTGGAACGGTAATGTCCCAACTTTTACTTCACAGAGATTTCAAGTAAATAATGTTAATCCAGTTACTATTCGTACAGGTCCTGGTCCAAGTGCTCAATACCCTTATAGAGTTGGTACTACACAACCTTTTCAGAATACAAATAAAATTGTAAATCAAACTTGTACACTAGAAGCATTACCACCTGACAGTCCTTACTATTCGGTACCAGTTATATGAAATTACCTGAAAGAGTAACTTACCAAATTTCAAGAAGAGCATTGGAGATTGCCTATGACAATGCGCCTAAGGATACAGGTTCAGGAGCATCTAGACTTCAAGCAATAAATGCAGAAGGAATGGTTGGTATAAAAGCTCCTGACTACATGGTAGTTCAAAATTTTGGTTCAAAACCAAGATTGATGTGGGAACTTTCAGGTAAGGTAATTCCAATTAGGTTACCTTCTGGCCAAATAATTTTTAGGACTGCTACTGCTAGTAATATTGGTAAAACTAAAATAGTTTCTCGTGATGAAAAGGGAAGAATTATTAGTACCAAAATTAGTTGGAGGTACCCAGGGCTTAAAGGTAGCCACTTCATTGATAATGCTCTTAAACAAGCATTTAATGAATGGGCAAGAGCTTCATCAGGTGCAGGAGCTATTTCAATGTTAGAAGAGAGCGAAGTCCGTTTTCTTATAGAGACTATAAAAGAGTTACGCTAATGCTTATTACAGGTGTAAAAATTGCAATAGTAGAAGCACTTGTTGCCGGATTTAATGCAATAAATCCTGCCCCATCAGGTCGTCAAGTTGGTATACCAAGTTCTTCAACTTTAGACCTAACACCAAACTCAGTAACAATTGAGTATCCAAAAGAGATGGCTCACTGGCCTGCAATCTTTGTTCAATTTAGGCCTTCTAAGACTCAATGGAGTGGTCTTTACCCAGATACTTATACTTTACCAAGTGGCCAATATATCTATGGTGCTCAAGCCGCACTTATGGATAGAACAGGTTACTTTGAAGGGTCAATTGACCTTCAAGTTCTTGCTTTAACTTCTGAAGAAAGAGACCAATTATGGGATACTTTGTATAACTTGGTCTTAATGAATCCTGGTAACCCAGGAAGTTATGCATTTTATCAAAGTTTAGCAAACAATAATCTTGTAGGGATGACAATTCTTCAAGGAACAGTTCAGACACTAGGAGACACAGTTTCTCCTGGAACACCCTGGAGTCCTGAAGAATTTAGTTATGAATCCTCTGTAAGAATCCAATGTGTAGGTGACTTCTATGAGAGCAAGTTTGATACTCTAACACCTACCCTACAAACCGTAGTATTAAGTGGAACACTTTCTTATCAATTTGAAGCTTAACATTGTAAAAATAAAAAGATGTCATACTTAGTACCTGTAAGGAGAATTCTCTATGGCCGTTAACAACTATCAGAACCCAGGGGTTTATGTAAGTCAGGTTACCAACCCGTCACTTACTACAGCCAACCCCCAATCACTTAACATTTGCTTCCTTGCAAATGCTAGTGGTAACAACCCAGTTGCTGCTCAGACCGACCGTTTTCTTGTAACTTCCGGAACTTCAGCCCCTATGAGTTTTGCATTAACTCAAAGCGGTGTAGTAACTTCTAGTGTTGTAGTAACTAACAATACAACCGGAGCAACATTAACACTTGGTACTGACTATGCATTAACTACTGTTAATAATACTACTACACTTACTACAATTACAGGTGGATCAGGAATTGCTGGTGTTGGTGCAAATGGTTGGATTGCAACTAACTATAACTACACAACAGCAGTTCCAGGTCAAACTTATACTTTCTATAACTTTAATAGTGTTCAAAATACTTTTGGCCCTGCTTTTAGTTATAACAACAATGGTACAATAACTGTAAACAGTCCTGCATCTTTTGCTTCTTGGCTTGCCTTCCAAAATGGTGCCCAAGTTGTAAGTTGCCAAAACATTATTAGTGCTAGTGGTAACGCTGGTACTGAGCAAGACTTCCTAAACGCAGTCCAAGGACTTGTAAAAGTTCCTGGAATTAACGTTATTGTTCCACTTAAGTATGACACAACTTACAACCCAGGTGGTAGTGGTGCTGGAACATTGTTTGGTGGACTTAACAATTTCTTGACCGCTCAAGCAACCAACGGTGTTTATCAAAGAGCATTTGTTGGTATGGATTCCACAGTTAGTGGTACAAACCTAATCAACACAGTTTCAAAGATTGCAACTGCTATTGGTTCTAATGGTTCTGGTTCAAGAATGACTTTAGCAGTTCCACAACAAGTTAATGTTAACCCAGGACTTAACTCAGTTACTGGTATCAGTACTAGTTATGTAACTGTTGATGGTATTTACTTGGCAGCAGCACTTGCTGGTCTATTCACAGGCCAACCAGATGTTTATGTTCCAATTACTCACAAGAATGTAAATGCAATCCAAAGTATTCCTAACCAAATTTCTGCAAGTGACAGTACTACAATTCAGAGTTTTGGTGGAACAGTTGTTAGACAACGTGCAAACGGTACACTTTATGTACGTCACGGTTTGACACTAAATACTACAAATTGGTTGACTCAAGAACTTTCAATTCAAGCAATTGGTGACAGACTAAGCAATAACATTTCTCAAACTCTAAATAACTCAACACTTATTGGTAGTCCACTAACAAATAACACACTAGCAAGTTTGCAAAGTACAGTCTTGGCAACTTTGATGAGAGCAGTTAACACTAATCTTATTCAGAGTTACCAGAACCTGACTTATGCTACAAACCCAGCTAATCCTACAAATGTAGTTGTTAGTTTCCAATACTCACCAACAATTCCACTGAACTACGTTAATGTTAACCTATCTGTCAATGTTCAAACAGGGTCTATTACTTCTGTAAGTAACGTTGGTAGTACATACGTAGGCTAGAAAGAAAGTAACTTATGGCAACCTCAAAGTTTCGCGTAGGTGGTGGTTATACCTCCATCAACTTCAATGGACAACCTCTACTATATGTAGATGTCATTAGAGAGACAGCACCACGCCCTGTCGCTCAAGCACAATCAATCCAACCAATGGACAGTGCTTATCCAATTGAAATTGCTTTTCCGGCAGCACTAGAAGCCGGTAATCTTGATATTACATTCCGTGAACAATGGGATGCAGAAGTCTGGGCATATCTACCTGGAGCTGGTTTTCAAAATGCCAGTGACTTGTTGGATGTTTTCAGGGCACAG
>Ga0214164_1001679_pt1 | contig 12301 bp, 11 predicted proteins | sample TroBogepilimnion_13_FD_153003 | JGI IMG/M metagenome (GOLD analysis project Ga0214164, IMG submission 153003) | Freshwater microbial communities from Trout Bog Lake, WI - Practice 03JUN2009 epilimnion v4 | ecosystem: Environmental > Aquatic > Freshwater > Lake > Epilimnion/Euphotic zone ...
CTGGGGCTGTAGCCGGTCCCAAGGGTATGGCTGTTCGCCATTTAAAGTGGTACGTGAGCTGGGTTTAAAACGTCGTGAGACAGTTTGGTCCCTATCTGCCGTGGGCGTTGGAAGTTTGAGGGGGGCTGCTCCTAGTACGAGAGGACCGGAGTGGACGGATCTCTGGTGGACCGGTTGTCATGCCAATGGCATAGCCGGGTAGCTAAATCCGGAAGAGATAAACGCTGAAAGCATCTAAGCGTGAAACTTGCCTCAAGATGAGACTTCCCTGTGCTTTAAGCACACTAAAGAGTCGTTCGAGACCAGGACGTTGATAGGTCGGATGTGGAAGCGCAGTAATGCGTTAAGCTGACCGATACTAATTGCTCGTGAGGCTTGATCCTATAACCTTAAATCTTGATCTCTTTTAGAGTCATTTAAGGTTGTTCTAAAGCAATGTAATCAATTGCAACAACCCAATAATCTTTACTTCTTCCAATTTGTTTAAGACAAGTTTGTGAAAAACAAACCTGTTTTACTCGCTGAGCAAGAAATTGCTCACGACAGCTTAACGGTTGTCTGCTCTGTCAGACGATCACGGTTATGTCTGGCGGCCATAGCGAATTGGAACCACCCCTTCCCATCTCGAACAGGGCCGTGAAACGATTCTGCGCCAATGATAGTATGCTTCGTGCATGCGAAAGTAGGTCACCGCCAGACTCTTTATACAAAACCCTAGTCAGTAATGACTGGGGTTTTTTCATTTCAAGTCCTTATTCTTCATCAGATTGTCATAATTGCTTGTCACTATATCGCCATGAATAAGCCTTGGAGCCATCATGCCTTATAAATTAGCTTTCTATAGAAATCGCTTTCTTGCTTGGGATAGTGCGCTTTGTATTAGCGTAAACAAAACAAGCCACTATCGCGCTGTACGCATTTTCTTTAGATTGATTAGTAGATTAGGAGATGGTGTATTTTGGTACACTGTGATGCTGGGGATTATGCTCACGAAGGGTGAGCCTTCCTATTTGCCAGTATTGCATATGGCAGGTGCCGGTTTAACAGGCACCCTAATTTATAAATGGATTAAGGGTAAAACCTTACGCCCCCGTCCTTACGAAGTGCATCAGGATATTTGGTTAACTGGACGTCCTTTAGATCGCTTTAGTTTTCCATCAGGGCACACCTTACACGCGGTTGCTTTTTGTGCGGTTGGTTTGTTTTACTATCCACAGTTAGCTACTTTGCTTCTACCATTTACCGTTTTGGTTGGACTATCTCGTGTAGTGCTTGGCTTGCATTATCCAAGTGATGTAATTGCTGGTGCCACAATTGGTGGCCTTATCGCAATGCTTTTTATCTTGATTTAACTACCTAATTGTTAGGTAAAAAGTAGCTGATTGGTGCTGGATGCATCAACGCTAAATCACCAAGGCATGATAAGCGCCAAGCGCTTAATTGTGTATCATTTAAATGCAGTAACTCTGCCTTCCAGGCGGGTTTCTCACCACTTAATACAATCCCTATTTCTGCAATCGCTGTCTGTGTTTTAGCGATGTAATACACGAAGTGTTTAAATACCCGTCTATCAACTATCCGCGCGCTCAAATAAATAATGTGTGGAATCTTTGCTGTGCGCAGCATTCCATCCCAAAAGCTCAGACGTGTTAACGCTTTTTTGGTTTCATTAAATGAGCATGGATAGTTTTCACTGATAAAGGTTGTTAAGAGGCGCTTGTGTTTGTTAATTAGCTTGCTTGGAGATGTATGAAGCAATGGTTCTAAGTGCGCGTCCATGGCCCATTCTGATGCGATATGCGCGAGCATGCCATTATCTGTCCACATTTCTTCATGCGCAGGGACAAAGTGATTATGGGCAATTACATCAACATACAAATGGCTAGCATAGCCGATTGCAATCGCGAGTTCCTCTTCGGTTTCGGCTTTTTCTAGCAAATGGTGGGCATGCTGCCAGTCGTGCGTTTCTTTAAAGTGTTTGGAGACAATTGCTAGGTCAGGTAAACATGCACCCGCCATCACTAAATCAGGGAAGTTCTGAACAGCTTTTCTGAGTCTTGGATCAAGCGCGGGCATCGCCCATAGCAGGGAGTGCGCAAAGTATAAATGGGTCATGAGGCCCCATGCGTTCGCGTCAGCAGCATGAAGTATGATGGGGATTAACCAACAGAGCTTATAGAGTTGCTTTTTCATGAGTAAGCAATTTGCACGGCTGAGGTTAAGGTAGTGTGAAGATTTGATGATGGTATGATGACAGTCGTTATCGATCACACTTGTTTGCTATACTGCACGCCAAGTTTTATATCTAAATATTGAGGAAGTTATGGAAAGTCCATTTAAAGGAAAGACAGGGTTACGTCGCTTAATTAATGCATTTGGATATTCGATGGAAGGCTTGTCAGCTGCCTACAAGAATGAAGATGCTTTTAGACAAGAGCTACGTTTAGCCTTGGTATTGATTCCTTTAGCGGCTTATCTTGGTCACACTGGTATGGAGCGCGCCGTGATGATTGCCTGTGTGTTCTTAGTGATTATTGTTGAGTTACTCAATTCTTCTGTTGAAGCAACGGTTGACCGTATTTCTTTAGACCATCACTTGCTTGCGAAGCGCGCTAAAGATATTGGGAGTGCAGCTGTGCTATTAAGCTTGCTTAATCTCGTTGTTGTTTGGTCTTTGGTGCTTTGTCCTGCTTTATAAAAGAATTGTGACATTTCATATAACTGTCATAAAGCGTCGCTAACATAAGCTTGTTAGCGACCGTCATCGCGGCGCCATAATCAAGGCTGTAGCATTGAAAATCCTATTTATCTCTGATGTTTATTTCCCGCGCATCAATGGTGTTTCTACCTCAATCCGAACCTTTGTAAAGCAAATGCAGGACATGGGCCATACCGTGCATTTGATAGCACCTGAATATGGCGTGAAAACTGAAGATGAGGCCTGGATTAAACGTATTCCAGCGCGCAGTATTTACTTCGATCCAGAAGACAAGCTCATGAAATACGGCGTTGCCTTGGATGGTTTGATGGCACTGCGTAGTGAAGAGTATGACATCGTGCATATTCATACGCCGTTTGTTGCGCATTACTTAGGCTTAAAGCTTTCACACTTGCTTGATGTGCCATGTGTGGAGACCTATCACACCTTCTTTGAAGATTACTTACATCACTATCTTCCATTCATTCCAAAAGGCATAGCAAAAGGCATCGCGCGCTTTATTTCGCGGCGCCAATGTAATGCGGTGGATGCGATTGTTGCCCCGTCCCAGCCGATGCTCGATGTCTTACGTCAATATGGCGTGAAATCAAAAGCGGAAGTGGTTCCAACTGGCTTGCAAGCCCATAGCTTTGCAAAAGCCGATGGCGCAGCGTTCAGAGCGAAATACGGCATTGCGGTTGATCGGCCGATGGGTCTTTTTGTGGGCCGCGTCGCCTTTGAGAAAAACATCAGCTTCTTGCTCCGTATGTGGGTCGATTTGATTAAAAAGCAGCCGAACGCACTTTTAGTTGTTGCCGGTGAAGGCCCTGCAGAAGCAAGTCTGCATGCGTTAAGTAAGGAGCTGAACCTTGAAGACAATATTAAGTTTATCGGTTATTTAGACCGCAACACTGAGCTTAATGCCTGTTATCAAAGTGCGGATGTGTTTGTGTTTTCATCATTAAGTGAAACGCAAGGCTTGGTCTTGCTTGAAGCGATGGCTCAAAGCACCCCTGTTGTTGCGATTGCTGAGCTAGGGACTAAGTCGATATTGGTGGAAGGCGAGGGTGCCTTGATCGCGCCGCATAATGAAATGATTTTTGCGGACAAAGTGTATTCACTCCTCAGTAACAAATCTGATCGCAATGCGCTGGGTAAGGCTGCCTATCATTATTCAAAAACACGCTGGACAGATCGTGCACAAGCAGAGCGTATGATTAATTTCTATCAAGATGTGACCACCTCGATTTAAGTATTGATTGGCCAATAAAAAAGCTGGCCTAGGCCAGCTTTTTTATTGGATCAAGGTTAACCAAAACGACCAGTAATATAATCTTCCGTTTCTTTTCGCTGTGGTTTGATGAAAATCTCATCTGTTATACCAAATTCAATAAGTTCACCAAGATACATGTATGCAGTAAAGTCTGAGCAACGAGCTGCTTGCTGCATATTATGCGTAACAATCGCAATCGTGTACTCTTCTTTTAGATGATGAATAAGCTCTTCAATTTTGCCTGTTGAAATTGGATCAAGTGCTGAAGTAGGCTCATCAAGTAACAAGATATCTGGCTTGTTTGCAATTACACGTGCAATACATAATCGTTGTTGTTGGCCGCCAGATAATGACAATCCACTTTGATTAAGCTTGTCTTTCACTTCAGTCCAAATGGCTGCCTTGCTGAGCGCCCATTCGACTCTATCATCCATCTCGGCTTTGGATAATTTTTCATATAAACGGACACCAAAGGCAATGTTTTCATAAATTGACATTGGAAAAGGCGTTGGTTTTTGAAACACCATCCCAATTCTTGATCTTAGAAGATTCAAGTCTTGTTTGGGATTTAAAATGTTTTCCCCATGAAAATTGATTTCACCAGTGGCTACTTGGTTTGGATAGAGGTCATACATTCTATTGAGCGTTCGAAGCAATGTTGATTTGCCACACCCTGAAGGTCCAATAAAAGCGGTTACTTGTCTATGCGCAATGTCGAAACTAATATTCTTTAACGCATGATATCCACCATAATAGAAATTCAAATCACGAATTTCTAAAGCATTTGTACTGGAATTTAAACGAGAGGCAGTGAAATTACTTTTTTCGTCTGTCTTTATATCTAGTTTGATGGCCATGCCCTTTTATCCTTTATTTTTGTCACGGAAAAATACCCGTGCTAGTATATTCAAGCTTAAAACGCCTAATGTGATTAATAATGCGCCAGCCCATGCAAGTCCAACCCAATTATCATAAGGACTCATTGCAAATTGGAAGATCACCACTGGTAAGTTGGCGATAGGTGCATTCATATTCATTGAATAAAACTGATTGTTGAGTGCTGTAAAAAGTAATGGTGCGGTCTCTCCACTGACACGGGCTAGAGCAAGTAATACGCCAGTCATTACACCGCTTTTTGCTGCTCTTAGTACAATCATGAGAGATACTTTCCACTTAGGTGCCCCCAAAGCATACCCGGCCTCTCTTAAGCTTCCTGGCACAAGTTGCAACATATTCTCAGTGGTTCTAACTACTACAGGGATTGCAATTAATGTAAGTGCCATGCTGCCAGCCCAGCCAGAGAAATGCTGTGCTTGCGCAACAACTAAGGCATAGACAAATAAACCAATAACGATAGATGGGGCAGACAACATAATGTCTGTTACGAACCTAGTAATAGGCGCAATTCGACTCTTATTGCCATACTCTGATAAGTAGATCCCAGCTAGAACCCCAATCGGTGTGCTTATTAGGGTGCAGCTTCCTACCATTAAAAGACTACCAACAATTGCATTTTGTAAGCCACCGCCAGCTGTACCCGCAGCTGGCGTGCTTGCAGTAAACATCGCCCAATTAACTGAGGAAAAGCCTTTGATAAATAAAATGCTAAGAATCCATAGTAAGAAAAACATACCAATCATCATGGCGACCATGCAGAGAGCTAATGCAAAATTGTTAGTTCTTTTTCTATTGGCCAATATGGCTTTTTTAAGCGTTAATGCATCACTCATGATTTAGTTCCTTGTTTCTTTTCCATTTGTTTTAACATCAGTTTTGCAAGTGAAAGAATAGTGACGGTAATAACGAAAAGTGCTAATCCTAATGCGAACAATGAGGAGAAATGCAAGCCAGGTTCGGCTTCACCAAATTGATTCGCCAAGGTTGATGCAATTGAACTGCCTGGCGCAAATAGAGATGGAAGGATACGTTGTGCGTTACCAATCACAAAAGTGACCGCCATTGTTTCACCTAAGGCACGTCCAAGGCCCAACATGATTCCGCCGACCACACCTGCTTTGGTGTAAGGCAGAATGATATGTCTAGCAACCTCCCAAGTTGTACAGCCTAAGCCGTAAGCCGATTCCTTGAGGACGGGCGGAACAATATCAAATACATCACGCATCACTGCTGCAATAAATGGCAGAATCATTAATGCAAGAATTAAGCCAGCACAAAGCATCCCAATACCATTAGGGGCGCCCGAAAACAATACGCCTAAATAGGGAAGTTTTCCAAGTGTAGATGAAAGAGCTGGCTCAATATGTTCTGCAAAAAATGGCGCAAAGACAAAAAGACCAAACATCCCGTAAATGATAGAAGGTACAGCTGCTAAGAGTTCAACCGCTATTCCTAATGGACGACGCAATCTTATCGGACAGATTTCTGTTAGAAATAATGCTATCCCAAAACTAAGTGGAGTTGCGATGATTAGCGCAATAAAAGATGACACTAACGTCCCGTAGATTGAGATGAGTCCACCGAATTTTTGTTTGTTAACATCCCAGTCGGCGCTGAAAAAGAAGCCAATCCCAAACTCTTTTAATGCAGGAAGTGCGTTAATAATTAATGAAATAATGATGCCAAGAAGCACAATCAAAACAACTAATGCAGAAAGTTGAGAGACAACTAAAAAGGCCCCATCCTGAATACGTTGTACTTTTGATGTCTTATCGTTGCGAATCGAAGATTTTTGCGAACTTGAAGAGGCGATCATAATTTCCAAAATTTCGTTTATTAAAGGGCTTAAAAAAGAAGCCCTCGATAGGGCTTCTCTCCTTACTTTTTTTAAGTATTACTTAGTAATAACTTGAGACCAAACAGTTTTTTCAATGTAGTTTACTGTTTCATCTGGAAGTGGCACATAGTCCAAATCTGTTGCAAGTTGTTTGCCTTGTTTCAAACCGAAGTCAAAGAACTTCATTACTTCAGCAGTCTTTGCTTTATCTGAAGGCGCTTTGTACATGACGATGAATGTGGCGCCAGTGATTGGCCAAGCATTTGCGCCAGGTGCATTGGTAATGAATGTTGCCATTCCTGGAAATTTAGTCCAGTCTGTACCAGATGCGGCAGCTGCAAATGTTTTGTCATCAGGTAAAACATATTTGCCGTCAGCATTTTGTAATGACGTGTAAGTCATGTTGTTCTTTTTAGCAAATGCATATTCTACGTAGCCAATTGAATTCTTAACGCGTGTAACATTAGCTGCAACGCCTTCGTTACCTTTGCCGCTTACTGTTGAAGCTGCAGGCCAATTAACTGTCTTGCCGAAACCAACTGCATCTTTCCAAGCTGGGCTTACTTTTGAAAGATAGTTGGTGAAAATTGCTGTTGTACCAGAACCATCAGAACGTGTTACGACGTTAATAACATTCGCTGGTATGTTTAAGCCAGGGTTTAAGGCAGTAATACGTTTATCATTCCATGTAACGATTGCGCCTTGGAAAATTTTAGCGAGTACATCAGGTGTTAATTTCAATTCACCTGGTTTTACGCCTTCGATATTAACCACTGGCACTACACCGCCCACGATTGCTGGGAATTGAATTTGACCTTTAGCTTGTAGATCTTCTGGTTTTACAGGGTCGTCTGTTGCACCAAAATCGACTGTTTTTGCATTAATTTGCTTAATACCACCACCAGAACCGATTGATTGGTAGTTTAAATTGTTACCTGTTTTTGCTTTATACGCTTCTGACCATTTTGATAGGACTGGGTAGATAAATGATGAGCCTGCACCTGTCATTTCGGCAGCAGATGCTGAGATAGTCACTGTTGCAGCAGCTGTTAGTAAAACAGCTGACAATGTTTTTTTAATATTAAAATTCATGAATTTCTCCAGATCGGTTGGCTTAGTTAAACAAGCTCTACTTTATGCCCGTAATATTACATTTTTGTGACATTTTTTGCGAAACATTCTGTGTGCTTTTTAGATTTATTTTGATCAGATTCTTAGCGTGTTTTGTTTGATGTATAATTTGAGGTTAATTCAAGGTTTATGGCAGTTATGGAATCAGAAGAACTCAATCTCATAGGCAATCGCCTTGTCGATCTCGCCGAGCGCCAACATGCGCTTCGGGGGTATCTTTGACTTTGAAAACAAACAACAACGCCTAGAAGAAGTTAGTCAGCTTCTAGAAGATCCCAATATTTGGAATGACAATGAGCGCTCACAAAAGCTAGGAAAAGAGCGCCGTGAGTTAGAAGGTGTTGTTAAATCGCTTGTCGATATTGATGCGGGCATTCGTGATGCATCAGAGCTGTTTGAGATGGCGAAAGATGAGAATGATGAAGGCACGCTTTTAAGTATTGCAGCGGATAGTCTTGAACTAGAAAAGCAACTTGAAAGGATGGAGTTTCGCCGCATGTTTGCGAATCCCATGGACCCGAACAATTGCTTCATGGACTTCCAGTCGGGCAGTGGTGGCACGGAAGCGCAAGATTGGGCTTCAATGTTGCTTCGCATGTATTTACGTTATTGCGAGCGCAAAGGCTTTAAAGTTGAAGTGCTCGAAGAATCTGAAGGGGATATTGCAGGTATTAAAAGCGCATCACTTAAAATTTCTGGTGAATATGCTTATGGCTATTTGCGGAGCGAGTCAGGCGTTCATCGTTTAGTTCGTAAGTCACCATTTGATTCTGGTAATCGTCGTCATACGTCATTTGCGAGCGTACAAGTATTCCCAGAAATTGATGATTCGATTGAGGTGGATATCAACCCTGCGGATTTAAGAATTGATACCTACCGTGCTAGCGGTGCGGGCGGTCAGCATATTAATAAGACCGACTCTGCCGTGCGTATTACGCATCTCCCAACGAATACTGTAGTGCAGTGTCAAAACGACCGGTCGCAACATCGCAATAAAGCTGAAGCCATGAATATGCTCAAAGCACAGCTTTATCAGCTAGAGCTCAATAAGCGTAATGAAGAAAAACAAGCCTTAGAAGATGCCAAAACTGACATCGGTTGGGGTCACCAAATTCGCAGTTACGTGCTAGACCAATCCCGTATTAAAGATTTACGCACGAATGTTGAAGTCGGTAATACACAAGGTGTGCTTGATGGTGACCTTGACCCATTTATATCTGAAAGTTTAAAGCAGGGAGTTTGAAGTGAGTGAACATTTAAATCCGCCATTGCAAGACGAAAATCATGTGATCGCTGAGCGCCGTGAAAAGCTAAAGGCAATTCGTGCAGCTGGCGTTGCCTTCCCTAATGATTTTAAGCCTGAGCATTTCGCTGCTGATTTGCATGAGCAATACGGCACGCTTGAAAATGAAGCGTTAGAAGGTATGGCGGTGACCGTAAAAGTTGCGGGTCGTATGATGCTCAAACGTGTGATGGGTAAGGCGAGCTTTGCAACCGTGCAAGATCGTTCTGGCCGGGTTCAGCTCTTTATCTCTAAAGATAATATTGGTGAAGAGATTTACGAATCATTCAAGCATTGGGATTTGGGAGATATTGTTGCCGCTATTGGCGTGGTGTTTAAAACGAAAACTGGCGAACTTTCTATTAAAGTGAGTGAGCTTCGATTGCTTACTAAATCGCTCCGTCCCCTTCCTGAAAAATTCCATGGCCTCGCTGACCAAGAAATTAAATATCGCCAGCGCTATGTAGATATGATTGTTTCAGAAGAAACTCGAAACACGTTTAAAGCCCGTAGCAAAATCGTTTCTTCGATTCGTAACTTTATGGTGGATAACGAGTTTTTGGAAGTTGAAACCCCAATGTTGCACCCAATTCCTGGCGGTGCATCAGCGAAACCATTTGTGACACATCACAATGCTTTGGACATGCAAATGACCTTGCGTATTGCGCCTGAGCTTTATCTGAAACGCTTGATTGTTGGCGGCTTTGAGCGCGTCTTTGAAGTGAACCGCAACTTCCGTAATGAAGGCGTAAGCGTTCGCCACAATCCAGAATTTACTATGATGGAATTTTACGCGACTTATACCGATTACAAATGGTTGATGGATTATACTGAAAACTGTATCCGCGCTGCGGCGATAGCGGCTTGTGGCACAGCTACCTTGCAATACCAAGGCCGTGAATTAGATTTTAGTAAACCTTTCCAACGCTTAACGATTGTGGGCGCGATTAATAAATACGCACCGCAATATACGGCTGAACAATTGCTAGATGAAGCGTTTCTCCGCAAAGAGTTACTTAAATTTGGCGTGAAAGCCTTTGACCACGCTGGTTTAGGCGCATTGCAACTTGCTTTATTTGAAGAAACAGCAGAAAGCCAGTTGTGGGAGCCTACTTATATTATCGATTATCCAATCGAGGTTTCACCGCTGGCGCGTGCTTCAGATGCGAATCCTGAAATCACAGAGCGCTTTGAGCTTTTTATTACAGGCCGTGAAATTGCCAACGGGTTCTCAGAACTAAATGATGCAGAAGATCAAGCGGCACGTTTCCACGCACAAGTAGCAGCCAAAGAGGCGGGAGATGATGAAGCGATGTATTACGATGCAGACTTTATCCGCGCCCTTGAATACGGCATGCCGCCAACTGGTGGTTGCGGTATCGGCATCGACCGTTTGGTGATGCTCCTCACGGACAGCCCAAGCATTCGTGACGTGATTCTATTCCCGCACATGCGTAAAGAGGTTTAAGTGATATAACCTAAGCCAAGTCCAATTAGGCCGCTGGCGATAATGACCACTAAGGTATTTGCTTTAAATTTAGTGAGTGCAACAAAAGCCAAGCTCGCAATGATTAACCCAGTGATGTTGAGTTGCTGGGTTTTTTCTTGCCAAAAAGTATGAAGTGCAAAAAACACAGCCAAATTCAAAATCACCCCAACCACTGCTGCGGTAATCGCTGTTAAAGGTGCGGCGAGCTTAAGTTGGCTTCGAGTGGTTTCAATCAATGGCGCCCCTAAAAAGATCATCATAAAACTTGGTAAGAAGGTAAAGAAAGTCGCAACGCCAGCCGTTGCTAACCCTGACGTCCAGAGCGATGCATTAGGGAGTGCATGATTCACCCATCCGCTTACAAAGCTAATGAAGGTGATGACCATGATGAGCGGACCTGGCGTCGTTTCGCCCAGCGCCAAACCATCCATCATTTGTGTGGCGGATATCCAGTGGTAATGCTCAACAGCGCCTTGATAAACATAAGGTAAGACTGCGTAAGCCCCACCAAAGGTCAGTATAGCTGCTTTGGTAAAGAACAAAGCGGTTTGGCTGAGTAAACCATCAACGCCAAAAGTTTTCGCTATTAGATAAAAAGCAAATCCACCAAAAGCAATTCCAAAAATTAGCGTTTTAAGTAAACGAGTGAGTTGATACTTTGCATGCTCAGGGATGGGGGTGTCGTCATCAATGATGGCAGGCAAGTGTGCAGTATTTTGACTAGCCTTATACGTCGAGGCTTTGAAGGCTTGTGGCAGAAAATGGCTAGCAACCCAGCCAGACATTGCTGCCATCAAGACGATCAATGGGAATGGTAATTTGAAAAATAAAATGCCAACAAATGATAGTGCTGCAATGAGCAAGAGTAAGGGGTGTTTCAAGGCGCGCGAGCCAATTCGGTAAGCTGCAAATAACACAATCGCAACCACAGCTGGCTTGATGCCACCGAAGATGCTTTGTATCAGCGGTAAGTCACCATACTGCATATACACAACACCCAGGCCAACCAATATAAAGAATGACGGCATAATGAACAGCAAGCCGGCTATTAAGCCACCTATTGTTTTGTGCATGAGCCAACCGATGTAAATGGCAAGTTGCTGGGCTTCAGGTCCTGGCAATAACATGCAGAAATTCAGTGCATGTAAAAAACGCGCCTCTGAAATCCAGCGTTTTTCCACAACAAGCTCTTGATGCATGATAGCAATCTGCCCGGCAGGTCCGCCAAAGCTAATAAAGCCTAGTTTTAGCCAATAGTTAAAAGCTTGTTTTAACGTGATGTTGTTTTTTGTCATAAAGATGTAAAAAAATAACTATAAATTATTAAATAAATCCAATAGCTAGAATCATAAAGCATAAGCCTTCCAGAACTGTTGTTGTATTTTTACAACAACATCCAACTAAATCGTCTCTTGTCATCTAATTGTAATAATTGGTCTTCAAAATCTCACCCGTGCTAGAAAGTTTAGTAAAAGTTTTTTTGTTTTATTTTGATTTTTAACCGGGAGTGTTTATGAAATCTATCAAAATGCGTGGCATCTGTGCTGCGGTAACTGGTGCTTTGTTGTTCGGCTTCGGCGCGAACGCAATGGCTGATGCAACAACTGATGCAGTAAAAGGCTTGGTTGACGGTGGTATGTTGACACCTGAAGCGGCTGATGTAGTTAATCGTGGTCATGATAAAGATGTTGCTG
>Ga0214164_1001682_pt1 | contig 12281 bp, 8 predicted proteins | sample TroBogepilimnion_13_FD_153003 | JGI IMG/M metagenome (GOLD analysis project Ga0214164, IMG submission 153003) | Freshwater microbial communities from Trout Bog Lake, WI - Practice 03JUN2009 epilimnion v4 | ecosystem: Environmental > Aquatic > Freshwater > Lake > Epilimnion/Euphotic zone ...
GTGCCGTTTGGTAACGGATCGCCTGTGTTTAGAAGACGTATTGGTATGTAAATAAATTCGATAGCCTTTTCAGGCTTAATTGCCACATCAATCCACAACTGATTTGCATCAATACGTGCTGGAGTATTATTCGTTTCGTCACAAACTACAGCAAAGTCATACAATGCGCGCAACCCCACAAGGTTGTTGAAGAAACCGTTAAAGGTTGTGAGCACCGCATCACGAGTCTGTTTGTCGTTGGGTTCGAACAAGAATGCCTTGGCCACATTGTCCAGTTGATACTTGAGGTAGTTGACCAGACGAGCTACGTTGATACGATCCAGTGCACTGGCTGTGGGGCTCAGCGTCTTTTGCCCATAAATCACCAGTCCTCTGTTGGGTATGTAGGCAATGGGGTTGATGTTGTTTGTATACAGTGCATCACGTTGACCTTGGTTCAAAGTCTGAGGCTTGTACTCGCCAATGCTATTCAAATAGCCCACGCTGTTGACACCAGTCACCAACCCACGGTTGAAGCCTGCAGGGGCGAACCAGGGATATGCGACTTGATCGTTGAATGCAATAGTTCTCAGTGCCATCATGCTGGGTGGAACAAAAACATAGCTGCCATCCAAGTTGGTGCTCAAGGCCCAGGGATACCAAACACCAACGTAATCATTGCGTGTAATCAAACCAGCATCGCCATTGTCATATGCGTTGGCTGCGTTGGTTGCCCAGTTAACGATTGCGGTGCCGGTTGGTGGCAAGTGAGCAGGTGTATCGCCCACTACAAATGCTATTTCTTTTTTGTCGGTATTGAGAGTAACCATTTCATCAATGCATTCTGGGTAACCAGGTGCAGCCAACAAGTTGAAGTAAACAGCTTCTGCGCGAGCATCTTCACTTGCCTGCAATGCACCTTGCATGGCATTCACAATCATAATGCGCTGAGCTGCATGTCCCATGTAAGGTGTAAAGTCTCCGGGGTTGTTGCCACTTGCTGTGACCCAGGTTCCTTTGCCTGCGCCAAAGTAGTTGGCACTCCATTTCTTCACGTTGTTTGTGCTATAACGAGTGTTGAACAACAACATGCCTGCTGGATACAGCTCTGCATCTGGCGCATCACTGTCAACTTGGTCGCTGGCAGCCAATACATCACTCATGGTGCTGTAATTGTAGTTGCTACCTGCATTGCTGCGAGCATCTTCAAAGATGATGCCAGCTGATGTCACATGGTCAGTGTTGTCGATTTGAATCCAGGATTGGCTGGTTGCAATGTAACGACTTATCACTGGGTATGTTGTGGCGCTGGAATCAAGCCAAAGGTCATAGTCTGCCAAGGCGTTTCCTGTGCTCTGTGTCAGCGGTGCGCTGCCACTGACAATGATGCCATTGGGGTCTGTGCCGGGATATACGTTCTTGTATCCCTTCCATTGTTGTCCAGTGCCCACCATGACATCAGCAACCAGCTGGGTGTTGTACCACAATGTGCCATCAGCAGGTGCGCCTTGCGGAGCAGTGGTGCCGGGAGTATAGCTCCAAGTTTGACCCGTCATGAGGCCTGCTGTTGACCAAGCTGATCCATCCCAACGCAACAGTTCCATGGTCATCTCAGTGGGGATAGCGTTGTCCGACGTTGAGGCGGCATCGTCCAGGTTGTAGCACATAAACAAACTGCCGTTGTTTTTGCGAGCACCAAAGCTCAAGTTTGCAGTGTTGATGTCTTTGAGCCAGGGTATAGTTCCAGTGTTGGGCACAGTGTTTTGTGTCACCCAAGTGCCATTGACATATTGCTTGACTTGTGTGCTGGCACCGCGGTTTTGGCTTGTGGTGTTGACCCAAATGCTTTTGGCTGCAAGCTCTGTGGGCAAGCTGGGCACGGTAAATGCAGGAGTTGCACTGGCATTGTAATAATCTTTGAAGAATGCAGTGCGGCCATATTTGTAGCCCACACCAATACCTGCACCAGTCAGCGGAGCACCGTGAACTTCCTGCAACTTGATGTAAGTGCCGGCTCGGCTCAATGTCAAGTAGTTTCCCGGAGCAGTTGCAATGGTTGCGCCCACTGCGGTGTTAATTTGTGCTGCCACATTGCCAATGGCGTTATTGGGTCCTGCAAGAACAGTGATGGTTTGTGCTCCACCTCCAATATCCACTGTAAAGGAATCGCCCGCAGTGAATGTTGGGGTTGCCACTGTGGCAGCCACACTGCCAAAGTAAGTTTGGCTAGTGTCAATTCCCACAGTTGTCCATATTCCTTTGACATTGCCCGAGGGATTGAAACTGTCATAGAACTTGATGGCAGTGCCGTCATAATTTGTGATACGCAACTGACTGTTGATGCCACTTGTGTAGACATCTGCATTGGCGTTCAAGTTGTATGTGCTAAACTGCGCATTGATGTTTGCCACAAAGCTGGCCAATGTAGTGTCAGTTGGTGCCACGCTGAGAGCAGTGCCATTTATTGTGATTGTTGCTGGAATCGCACCAGTGTTCATGACAGGAGTGCTGGCGGTGCTGCCCACTACCACAACTGGTTCAGAAGCCAGCCAGTTCCAACCAGCAAAAACGTTGCTGGTGTTTGTGCCGTATGACACAGTGGTCGCTGTGGTTGTTCCCACTGCAAACCACCAGTTTTTAGTTGTATTTCCACCCACTGGATCCACAGTGGCCACACTGACTTTTTCCCAAATACGGTTTTTACGGGTGCCGTCGGGGCTGATGCTCACAGTGTCAACAGCAAGATCACCTGCTGATCCCATGCTGGTCAAAGGAGCAGCAACATTCAATGCAGTGTTGGACAGACCCAGGCTGGTCATGAGGTTGGAATCTGAGTTGTTGGACAAATCGATATTATTGTAAATGTCGCCACCGGTCAATCTCAGGTTATATACTGGCACAACTTCATTGTTGTTGCTGCCCATGGTTTCGTTGTGGCTGAAAACTTGTGCTGAGATACTCAGCAGTTGCAGTGAAAGGTTGCCGTTAATGGCATTGGAAATGTCTGTCAATGTCATTGTGGCATCAAGGCTGATGTCAACCCCGTTGATGTTGAGCGTGCTGCTGCTTACAATACCATTTGCGCTGCCGCTGGTGATCTTGGGGCTGGCTTGACCTTGAACAACGTTTTCCATAAGTGAGGAATTTGTAATAACCATGGGAGCCACTGCCGCCCAGGCGAAAGCTGGGTTTTGATCACCGTTGCTGACAAAGGTTCCCCAGGTGCTTTGGCTGGTGTCCAGCCAATAGCTGCCGTTTTGTGCTGAACCGGTTGGTGCCACTGCACTGGGTTCCAGTTGGGCCAAATCGATATCTGCACGGATTACGTAGGCATTGTTGGCAATACCCAGGAACTCATACAAGCTGAACAAACCCAGTTCGTTTAACTCGTTGTCGTATTGTGGGGTTCCGCCCACGCTGTAGAAGTTAGGTGCGCCATACATTTGCAGAACATCACGTTGGCTGGTAACCAACTGAAGTTGCCCAGCAGTTGCTTTGGTTGTATTTTGAGCAACACTGCTAGTGCCGGGTTGCAGTTTGTCTTGTGCTGTAGCTATAACGATCAGCGGAACCGTGCCAGTTGGAGCGCTGGCGTAGAAGCTCTCGTTGGTTACTGTTACTGAAACGCCGGGGGAGACTAAATCGGACATTATGACCTCACTGAAAATGAATGCCTGTTATTTATTGGTTGTGGTGCAAAACCCCGGGGTTCGTGACATTTAAAGGTTCGCATTGGTTGAATTTATTCAAAAAGTTGCTTATATTGTTGCTGACAGGATCAGTATATGAAAAAAATAATTGGAGTATTGGGTTGGATTGGCAGCGGCAAGGGCACTGTGGGCGACTACCTTGTAAACCAACATGATTTTACAGCCATGAGCTTTGCCGGCAACCTCAAGGATGCCACTGCGGCCATTTTCGGTTGGCCTCGTGATTTGCTGGAGGGTGACACTGCCCAAAGCCGTACGTGGCGAGAACAACGTGATGATTTTTGGAGTCTCAAGATGCAGAGAGATGTGTCCCCGCGGTGGGTGCTACAGCACCTAGGAACTGAGGTGATGCGACGCCAATTCTTTGACGACATCTGGATGGCTGGCCTGGAACGCAAGATTTCACAATGCACAGGATCTGTTGTGATTACAGACGTGCGCTTCCCCAATGAAGTGCATATGCTTGCTGACCTGGGGGCAGATTTTATTTGGGTAAGAAGAGATCCTGAACCCTCATGGGCACAGGATGCTATTGCCCATCCACTGAACATGACGATCAGGAGCGACGTTCATCCCAGTGAGTATGAATGGCTGGGAGTGAGAGACTACAATGTTATCTGGAACAATGGCACACTGACGGATCTATACGACAAAGTAGAGAAAGTGCTTGCATCCTAGGGATGCAAGCTGAACCGGGCAAATAAATCTCCCAGCTCGGTATTGTCGCGATCAACCAAGAACCAAACACAAGTTAGCTCTTCACGAGTCAATAACACCATGCCATTATCAAACGTCTTGACACGAGTGATCTTGGGATTTTTCTCCAAAAGACGGGCAATCTCGCCATCTGCTGCAAACGGATAACTGGGATCAACTACCTCACCACACAGCACACCGTCAAGACGTGCAATGTTCATAACGGTGTCCCCAATTTCTTTTTCATTAGCTGTCAAAACCAAAGTGGTGTTGAACCAATTGGCACCTTGTGCCATGCCAGCACTGATGTATTCTTTCACCAGGGCGTGATTGCCATACCTGCCCATCATTTGCACGCCGGCGTGATGGCACTGACTCATCGCCTTCCCGGGATTCATACTGGGTAGATCGTTACGCACCAAAACATATACTGCCAAATCTGTCACTGCGTGTTCCTTGGGATATTTTCACAACAATAGCACAGTGACATACGATGTCAACTTTTATCCAACGATGACCCCTAGAGGCATAAATATGGTTCGCGGGACGGCAATCCCCAACCATTCTAACGCTTACAAGGAGCATCAGCATGAATACTTATCGCCAAATCTACGAGCAATATCACGGTTCGATACCAAAAGACGAGGCCGGTCGTACATACGACATACACCATATAGACGGAAATCACTCAAACAACGATATTACAAATCTCAAAGCTGTATCTCTACAGGAACACTTTGATATACATTACGCCCAACAAGATTGGCTGGCATGCCAATTGATTTCCCTACGGTTGGGATTATCCCCTGAAGAGAGATATGAGTTATCAAGAAAAGCGCAACAAAAAAGAGTGGCAAACGGAGATCATCACTTTACCAGTTCAAAATGGCAAAGTGATAATCAACTCAATAGGGTGGCAAACGGGACTCATCCGTTTGTTGGTGGAGAAATACAAAGAGAAACTAATCGTCAATTAGTTGCAGAAGGGAAACATGCATTCCAAGGCGAGGATGGCGTAAGCTGCCGCAGGGTGAGAGAAGGAACTCACCATTTTCTCGGAGAACGAAATCCCATGCACGCAAAAGTGGCTGATGGTTCACACCCTTGGTTAGGAAATGGTGAAGTTGTCAGGGCGCGTCAAAAGCAACGAGTTGCAGACGGAACGCATCATTTCCTTGGAGGTGAAATAACGTGCCCACATTGTAACAAATCTGGAGGATCGACTAATATGAAACGATATCATTTTGACAACTGCAAAACTATTAGTCAAAAAACAAATAAACAACCAATTATTACATGTCCGCATTGCCATAAACAGGGAGGGTCAGGTGTGATGAAACGATGGCACTTCGATAACTGCAAAGAGAATCAACGATAGAACCTATCCTATCAGAACTCCAAGAGGCATTGAATTATCTTCGTATAGTCTAAGTTGCTGTTCCAGCTTTTCCATGCTTTCCTTGGCATCTGCTTTCAGTGCTGCGCCATTCAGTGTTGTACCGCCCTGAGGCCCAATGATCTGTGCATATTTTTCATAACTTTCACCCAGCATCTGCTTGGCCCAGGCCAGGGTGTAGCTGCGTATCCAGGGCTTAATAAACGTGTCCTGCAACAATTCATCCTCACTGCGCTTCTTGTAGACCCACAGCAACACGGGCTCGCCGCCGGTGGGCTTGCGTATGATTTGCAGTTTCTTGGTGACGTTGTTGAAGGTAAATTGAATATAAGCGCCAAACATGCGCCCTGCCAGTTTGATGTAGTCGTTGAACAGTTCGTAGGTCAATAGTCCCGCTGTGTATCCGCCGCCCGCGCCTGCTTGCAACAAATACAAATTGGTATAGGCCAAACTAAAGGGATCTATGCTGGTGCCGCCATTGGTTTCACCTAATCCTCGGCGGAATATCTGTCTCACACTGATGATTTCCGGTGGCAAGAAATACACGCTTTCCTCGTTGACCAATTCCAGGAAGATGTAGGCTTCTTCCTGTGCATTGCCGGCTATCTGTTCATAACGTTCAAAAGCCAGTGTGGCTGCGAGCTCGTAATCTTCTGCTTCCAATTCACGTTCAATCATGCTGCTACCCAGCATGCGCTTGACTTGTTCAATCAATTCAACTCTTAGTACACCGGCCATGTTGTATCTCCTGGTGATATTTAGCTATCAGATGCTGAGACTCCATTGTCCGGGCCTATACAAGCCACTGAGGAAATTTTGCCACTGATTATTTGACCACTGCAAATACTTGCTGCTGTATTCGTTGAAAACCCATTGCGTGGTGTTTTGGTTTTCCGCGGGATTCCAGGCTACGAACCACACACCGCCATCATATTCCACAATGCAATCAGCCGGTGCTGCCAGTGTGCCCCAAGACACATTGTCTTGAGCCATGTCGGCTGTGAGCAAATATCTCTGTCCAGTTGCAGCGGCAGCAAGGCCAGCACCGGGCCCGGTTTTCTCGGGATTCACCACTGCATCAATATTGGCAATCTGCATGCCGGGTATAGAGGCAGTATCGATGCGCCAGATCATTTGATTTTGGTTGTTGACATCGTAGTCCAGGTATCCCACAACACCAACACCGCTCGCTGATACATCATCACTCAGGCGAACTTTCAGTTTGCTGCCTGCTGTGTTGTATTGTGAATAGCTCTTGAAGTTTCCATATGCCTGCAACAAACGCCACCATGCAAAGTTTCCGCCGGGGTAGCTGGCAGGCAGTCCCAAACTACTCAGGACCCCAGGTGTTATTTCTGTGAATGTCATGTTGAGGTTGGTGTAGTTGACAAACTGTGGTTGACTGCCGTTGAACAACATGCAGGTGTAACCGTCGGGAGTTTGAGCGTTGAAACCTGCGGTTGCCACAGCAACATTGCTGTTGGTCACTGTGCATTCGTGACCATTCCAGGTGAATTGATCCCCATCAGTGAGCACAGGATTGGCCGTGCCCCACAACACAGTGGCATTTTGGTCTGGATCGGTCAACTGCCCTGCTGCTGTGGTCAGTTGCAGTTTGATCTGTCCTGTCTCACTGATGACGTTGATGCCGTGATCGCCGGGCTCGGTAAAGATGCGTGTCAAAAATTCTCCGCTTTCCCAGTTGGTATTTTGCACATCTTGACTTTCTGTGACATCAACAATGTTGGTAATGATTTCGTTTATAATGGCCTGACGTTTTACTTTGGCTGGTGGGTTTATCCACACCGGAACCTTGAATGTCATGGACATTACATCTATGGGGTTGTCCGTGCCCTGCGGAATGCTACGACTGGTCCAGGTGATGCTATCCTGCATCTCCAACAAGCTCAATACACTCCAATCCAAGGGGTTTACACTGGTTTGAATGTCAATGCTGGGATTATACAACACCAAGATTTGTTCAGCGAGCTGTTCTTTCTGATCCAAGTTATTGGTCCAGATGTCCACTTGCACTGTGATGTCGTAGGGCACAGGCATATAACGCTGCACGGTGTATCGGTTTCCAATGTCATTGCCATACTGTTGTGTTTCGGCATCATAATTTCGCTCGTTTACTTGAATCCTGTCCACAAAGGTAGGATCTTGTCGCCGAGAACTGTTCATGGTGATGCCGGTTATATAACATGTGATAAAGGGGCAGCTCAATACTTTGTTTTCACTGCCCCCTCTCACTACGTTCTCGGCAATACGACTTGGGTCGCCATATCTACAGGGCACACGAACTAGTTCACCGGTGCCATACTTGATGTAAAAGTTACTAAAGGCACGGATAATTTGCAATCGATAGTTACGTATTTGGCCGCTGTAGAAATATTCCATGTTACTGTGTGATTACCGCATAACAATGATGTGTGCGCTTGGTGCGGTCTTCTAGTCCAATGGTTCCGCCATTAATCAGCTTGGTCAGATGCACAATGTCTCCTGCGTCCGCAGCATCATTGCAATGATGCTTGGTCCAATACCAACATGCACTGGCCACAGCACCTTCTGGCTGTGCCAACATGTCGGGATTTTCCACCAAACGGTCATCGCCAAACACATCTTGACTGCATTGGCGATAGTTGTCTTTGCCGGTGAGTTGGATCAAGCCGCGCCCGTGATAGCGATATCCGTCGCCTGTTTCTTCTGGACCGTTGCCCATGCGGTTTCCATACACACGGTTGGCAATCTTTTCAGGTTGCTTTTGATACTCCAACGCCATTTCGTCAGTGGGGAAATAGTGTGGAAATACACCACGCAGACCTTTGGCACTGTAGAACAGGTCCTCTTGTATTTCACGCAAGTCTCCGCTCTCATGTCCACACTGTGCCAGGAACGCAGCCATGCGGTTAGGGGTGGTGATTTCAAATTTCTCCATGTATGCAACAATCATGTCATACCATTCACCAATGTTGTGACCGGGAATACATGCCGCCAGTTGTTCTTGTGTTATCATGTTGATATTTCCTTGTTATATTATGTCAGGATCCAAGCGTGATGGAATCACATCTCGGAGGTTTTGTTTCTCAGGCTGTTGAGTGCCATCTGTCAATGTGGTTATGGCGTCATTATTAATGAATGTGGCAAGCAAGCGGTTTGCAGGCAGCCACGGCGCTCTCCAATTTGCTTCTGTTCTCACCCAACGGTCTGTAGTTCTCTTATAAAGCAAAGCCGGGGAGTAGTCGATTCTCAGGAAGTAGTCGCCCTGTTTGGGCATGCTGGGCCAGGTTATGCCTTGGTCCACAGGCTTACTTTGGTTGGGAGGAATACCATCACCAGCCCAGATGGTAACAGGCGCGTCCAAATCACCTTGCAGCACATAGAACTGAGCTCCTTGTAGATTTCTCCAGGGCACAGCAGCAGTGGCCAAATTCAGGATTTGGTCGTTTATTGCCAGTTCAGCACCGCGCGTGCTGAGTTCACTGCCCACAGTGGCAACGTTGCCACTGTTGTCAAGGACTTCGTTACCCAAACTGTCTAGTATGGGCGCATTCATAATATCTTTATACTCTTGTGTGTCTGTTATGGGATTGCATTTTACACGCCACAGATGGGGCCACCAACTTGGGCCATATCCTTCCGCTGGACGTGTACCTTCCTGCACAACATAATACTTGCTGATAGCAGCAACCGTTCCTGTAACTAGGTCATCTCGTTGATTGAGAACTTCAATAACGTCGCCTGCTGTGATGCGTCGACCAAAGCGTTCCACCATGGTGTTGAGATGAAAAGTTATAAACAACGTGTCATTACTGAGAAATAGACCAAACTGCCGTAGGTCAAACTCGCTGTCGCTTATTTGATAGTGCCCGCGCAGGCTCCACACGTCAGGGTCATATTTTCTGTCGCGTATTTCCATGTTGACTACGTCTTGGATGGTCATGCCAAACGGATCGTCGCCCGACATATCCAAGCTCACTGAGCTATTTGTGCTGGCATTGAGATCGGGTCCCAGATACTTGTGGACATAGAACTCCACCCCGCCCACTTGATATTGCTGTGCAATTATCTTGTCGGTGAATTGGTAGTCCTTTCCCTTTGTGCCTAAACCACGCCACAGGCTGAGCTTTGCCATATTGAATCCTTGTGTATGCGTGTGTATTTATAGATGCTCTGAGTGCTAAAACATTTTCATGATGGCTGTGCCATGGTTGATCATTTTGTTTTTGGTTTCCTCGGCTTTGGCTTGTGCCTCGGGGCTGGCTGCTTTGTCAAATTTAGTGCTGTTCACAGCAACATCCAGTTTAGCCAGGTAGTGTTTTTTGAACTCTGCAATGAATTCGGCGTAATCTTTAATGTGACGGAGATTGAAATGCCCATACATGCGGTTTGCTTGGAAGCTGCGTGCCAGCCCTTTGATTACATCGACCAAACGCTGTGCTGTGATGTTTTCAGGATCTATGCCAGGGTTGGATTGCAGTAGAGGATCAACAACAATTTTTTTGACATCTTGCTGGGGATATATCTTCTTGTAGAGTTCCACAAGAATATCCAGACCAAATCTTTCAATGTCACTGCTCAGCATTTCCAGCGTGTCATACTTGCGACTTTTGGCAAACGGCACAGCCTCGCCATCTTTGACTTTGATTTGAGCACCGCTGCTTTGGATGCTGATGTGCATGATTTCACCCAGGGTGCTAAACAGGTTGCCATACATGGCGCCTTTTACCTTGTGAGCCGGAGTCATGCGATATCTTGCCCAGTTAGCCAGGGCGGCCGGCGTCCAAATCATGTCTACTTGCACATACTGATCAGCTGATATCTGAAATATAATATGCCCAGCACTGGGCTTGCCTTGATCATAAACGTAACTGGGTTGTGTTTCCGCAATAAATTTATCAGCCATGGTGTTCCATTGGCTGGCCAACTGGCTCACAGATTGGCTATTATCCTGCACAGGTGCAATCATTTGCAAATCAATATCCCCGTATGTGGCATCGGCTGCATCTCGGCCATGCCAGGCTGTGCTGCCCAAGGGGTGGCCCATTTCCACAGTGGGTTGGCTGTGGCTTGCCAACCAACGATTAAAATCCTCTGTAAACTTTTTCACCACAGCCAATGCCTGGCGAACCACTTGCGGTGTTATTATAGTGCCCTGTGTAACAACATCACTCCATCCCCCTTCTTGTAATGCAGGAGCAAGTATTTCTGATATTTTCATAAGCTGTTCCTATTTCACTACATTACAAACTGAAATCTGCATAGGCGGGCTTCTCATCCACAGCGGGTTTGTTGACTCCATACTTAAAGCTGATCTTGCCGGATACTCTGTTGCTACAGTAGTTTTTACCGGCGTCCAAATACACCGAGCCATCAAATGTCGCTGGGTAGATGCTCTTGAAGCCTGTGATGTGAACATCATTCTTTACTACCTTTGCCGTGGTGTAAACTTGCAAGATGCTGGCTTGGTTCAAGAATGCCAAGCATCCTTCGCCAAATTCTGGAACTTGATTCACATGAGCACTGACTTTCTTGGCTAAGTTTGCCAACAGCACATATCCAAAACGATATCCTGACACTTCTGGCCGGCTGCCGTATTCATTAAACAATTTCTGCGCCGCAGTGCTGAGCTTGCTGACATCTGCTTGATCCACTGTGACCAAACGGCGTATTTCGGTGGCAAGAGCATCATCACACATGCCGAATCTTTGACCCAGTTTTATAGGTCCTTCAACGGCACTATTGCCGTTGATTATTTCAATGATTTCAACCACATTGGTGTAGTTGTCCATGAGGTCTGTTTTTCCCGACCTGCGTGCCTTTTCAATGGCACTCCAGATGTTGCCACTACTGGCATTGGCCCCTTTGTTACCCTTGCTGCTGATACCCAGGGTGTTGCCGCGTGGTGCAATAAACACACTGTCAATCAAATTGGTATTTTTGGATTGTGGCCAAACTACACTACACTGGTTCCAGTCCATGCCCAAACACTCTTCTCGAGCTTTGTCTGCATCTCCCTTGACCATGCCTTGAATCAAGGCAATGGGCTGCATGATCTCACCCAAATAATCACGTATGGCTTCCATGTTGCTTGCCTGATCCCGGAACACTGGCAGGGACCCAGCTATCAGTTGCGAAAATCCATCCAATATTGTTTTATCTGACATGCGCATGGTAACTCGAGACATGATTTCTTCTATACCGGAGAACTTTTTATCTGTACCGATCAAATCTTGTGGAGTCAAACCAGTGCGCATCTTTGTTGCTGATTTGGTTTGCAGGGTCCAGGTGCCTGGCGTTTCTTTGTTCGACCAACTGCTAATTACATTGTTGGGAACCGCACGATAGTGGCGTCCCCACAGCATAGTATCGCCGTTGTCTAGGGTAAACTGTGCGATAGCAAATGCCAGATTGTGAACACCATGGGCATTTACCCACAGTATTTTGAGGCCAGTTTCTTTTTCTAGGTGTTTTTTAGCAGCATCGCATGCTTGAATGTC
>Ga0214164_1001686_pt1 | contig 12261 bp, 13 predicted proteins | sample TroBogepilimnion_13_FD_153003 | JGI IMG/M metagenome (GOLD analysis project Ga0214164, IMG submission 153003) | Freshwater microbial communities from Trout Bog Lake, WI - Practice 03JUN2009 epilimnion v4 | ecosystem: Environmental > Aquatic > Freshwater > Lake > Epilimnion/Euphotic zone ...
CATCAGCGACAATCCCGACATATCTTTCTCCGTATGTTTTGACAAACACTGCGATAGCCACTTATCAAACCATAACAGGTATGGCAGCATACCTTACAACGGCAGCAGCATCAGCCACTTATCAAACCATCGCAGGCATGGCGTCCTATCTATCAAAAACAGAAGCAGCGTCAACCTATTTATCCATCACATCAGCCGAAACCACCTTTGCTAAATTGTCGGAAGCATTTTTTACCGGCACGGTCGATTTGGGAGAAGGAGGCACTACGAACGAAAGTGATGTCTCATTAGGAGGTCGTACCATTCCAAATAACGAATCTATCGTCAATTACATATCATCCATAGGAGGAAATCCCTACATAGCTGGCCAGATCATAGTCACGGTATCCCCAAACATACCCGCCCAAGGATTCAAGTATTGCGACGGCGGCCTACTCAATATCACAGATTATCCACGACTTTACACGGCAATCGGTATAAATTATGGTGGAGATGGTGTGACCACATTTGCTTTACCAGATATGAGAGGGGTGTTTCCAATCGGCGGGAACGTAGTCGGTGAAAATCCTACAAGGTTCCCACGTTTCTCGTGCAATTTCCCAAATTCAGACATAGATTATAATGAAGCATCATTCTCGCAACGATACTATACTTCGTCGGTGATAGGGCACACACATCCTCTCAACGATCCAGGGCATCACCATACAGTAGCAGCAGATTACCAAAATAGTCTGGTGACGAGCGGAGCACCACAGGTTCCAAAATACAGCACTAATATAACGTGGCAAAATACGGGAAATGCAACGACTGGCATTGAAGTGGAACCAAATAGTAATATAGGTGCTATTTGCACCGTTGGACCTTATCTCGCTGTAAATTTTTTTATTTATGCTCTATAAAAATCACAAAAATAAAATCTCTTTGTATAGCATAATGTCAGTTAGAACGATAGAAAAAGGAACATTAGCACTATCAGAAATTACGTCTCGGGGAGGACAAGTAGCCATTAACATAGCTGATAATGGCGTAGTCAGTTTTCCTAGTGGTGGAGGCTCTGGGGGGTCATTTGATCCTAATGTGTCTTACATCTGGGGAAGTAATTACCAAACATTCGGTTCAAATCAAGTCATCAACATCGGCCAATCAACGATGCCTACAACAATCCCATTAGGAACATCAACAAGTCAAGGAATACAAATAACAAACAACAGCGAAAGTCTCGGAGAAACAGACCTAACCAATTTTAGTAATACAGGAGCAGGCGGTTTCTCATTCAGTCAGGTCTCGTCAACAGTAGTCCCTCGACAAATCGCAACTCTGTATCCAAGTGGCTCATCTGCTAATTTCAATCTACCGCAAGCAGGATCACAATTTCAGGTGGGCGGGACAAACATACTAGCACCCTATCTTACGAGTGCGAATGCAGCAGCAACCTATTTAACACAGAACAACGCAAGCAATACATATACTACAATTGTATTCTCTGAATCCACATACCTTTCACAAGAAGATGCAACTTTAACCTATTTGACCAAAGACTCAGCATCATCGACCTATCTAACACAGGCGAACGCAGCTTCAACTTATATAAGTCAGGCCACTGGTAATACTCTTTATGCCCCCAAAACTCCCACCCTTACATCAACATCAACTACTATACAGGCAGGTCAAGCCAAAAAACAAATATCATTAAGCCCTGTTATAGAATATGCCACAACTTTTCTTGATACGATGTGGATACACAGCACAACCATCTATGGAACAACAACACTCACTTTTGCTAGAACAAATGCTGGTCCATTTACTGCCGACAATCGCATTCCAATAAATGGTATTGAACTCATTACAGGAAATATTACTCCATCAGCTACAAGTGTAACTTATTTATGCCCTTGGACGTGGCCTGTTCCTGCTGTCAATAGTTTTTTCGCACAAGCAATCGTCTATGACGGTGGCCCTTTTGTATGTCTAGTTAGTTGTTTGAACCTTAATAATACAGGCAACTTTTTAGCCTTAGCTACGGCTGATGGTTCTGACTTTGATATGAATACAGACTATTTTATTGAGCCATTCAGTTTTAGTTATACGGCGGTTTAAAACAAAAAAAACACAAAAAATCTTCTTTCCATATCATATATGTCCTTTCGTTCAGCAATCAACCAAACGGCTGTTCCAAACATTATTCCAGTTCAATCTGTCAGTGTTGTCACCCCTACCGCAGTTTCAGGAACATATTACGCCAGTCCCATTACTCTCCCAGCGGGCACTTATTCGGCATCTTTGTCAAACTCGTTCACTGTTGGTTCAGGAACCGGTACGATTACCCCAACTTCTGTTATTTTTGGATTTTCAACCTCACCAAGTGGTATAGCAAATCTTCCCAATTTCGCATCAGCCCAGTGTGCTACTGTTGCACCCATCGGTAATGGTTCTGCTTATTCAGCATCACAATTCATATGGACGGGAAGAAATGTCATTTTCACACTTTCAGCCCAAACCACTATCTACTTGGTTCAGCAAGGTACTTTTTCGTCGACCGGAGTCCAGACATTGGCAGTCAACACATATTGTACCGTGGTCCCATTAATATCATCATAAATCATAAAAAATCGCATATCTTTTTATGATGTCAAATAAACTATCAACTCGTCATAAGACTTAAAGTCGCTATCATCTAATGCTTTCTTCATAATTTTTTGAAAATTCTCTAAATTATGTCCTTTTTTAAAGAAGTAGACGAATGATGCACACCAACGTCCACAAGTATTCGATTTCCCCCAACTCTGAAAATCAAACCTATTCTGTATGACTTTATGTCCTTTTAACATTTCTTTAAGAGTATCACCTTCGATATCATCTCTCAAACTGCGAGGAATGTATCCGTAATCTTCTTGTTCTGTATTCCCATATGAATCATAAAAAGTAAATTGATCACGATTCCTTGTCAAGGCACACCAATGACCGACATTTCTGCTTTCAGTAGCGTAAAAGATGATACAACAATCTCTTGATTTTGGAAGGAGACCTTCGATAGATGAATATTTATCCAATTCATCAAAACGAACAATCCGCACATTTCCAGCAATTTTTTTGATATCCGACGAAGTCAACATAACATCCATTTATGTAGGATAAGATAAAAAAACCAAAATTTCTAAAATAAAATCTAATGAATTACAATGAAGATAGCAATCCCATCTTATGGCCGTTCGAATCAAATACTTAATAAAACGATGAAAGTGTTAAAAGATGTCAAAGCTGATATTTTTGTATTTGTTGTGGAAGAAGAATACGATGATTACAAGACTCTTCCAAATGTCAATGTTGTGATTGGTGTAAAAGGTTTGGCTAATCAACGAAATTTTATCACAAATTATTTTGAACCAGATGAAATTATCATAAGTATGGATGATGATATCGAAGAAGTATACATCAAGTCAGGAAGAAGTCTCCAAACAATTTTGGAAGAATCGGTAGAATATCTAAAATCATCGCCTTATGGTTTAATGGGTTTTCCACCAACTTTTAACAAATTTTGGAACAAAACGGAAGGATACAAGACGGGATGCTATTTCATAATAGGTGCGTTTTACATATCTAAAAATTCTGTTTTTGTGACGGATAGCATAGGGGAAGATTTTGAAAGAAGTATAAAATACTATGAAAAAGATGGATCGGTGATCCGTAACAACGATCTCATATTTAAGACAAAATATTGGACGAATCAAGGTGGTATGAACGAAGAAGGAAGAATAAAGGATTTGATTTACAAACATTGTGTAAAATTATACTACAACTATCCACATCTTCTTCGATTAAGGACGAAAAAGTTTAAAAAGGAAGAAATAGTAAATCTTTCGATGAAAAAGAGCATAATTCCCAAGGTGATGCTTCTTCCATCTCTTCCAGAATCGTTCTTTGATCCTTTGAAAAAAATGTTGACCAAAAATATTTTTATAAAAACATCAGGAAGTGGTCCGGGAACAGGATACAGAGCTAACTTCAAACCACATTACGTCGCAACTTTTGGAATGGTCAATCCAAGATTCAAAACAGGGGGCATTCAGCTTTCTTCCGCATCGGTAAAGTATGCTCATATTTATGAAGAGCTGTTAAGGATAGGAAACATCATTTGTCCTTTTGAATTCTCCTCTATACATTTTTTAAAAAATTGTGTATGTCCTCCTCACAAAGACAGCAAAAATTCGAGAAAAAGCGTATTGGTGTCTTTTGGCGATTATACAGGATGTAACATTGTAGTAGAAGGGATCGTATATGATGCGAAATATACGCCGATAATTTTTGACGGCAAGACGATGGAACATTGGAATACAGATGATTTGGAAGGAACAAAGTATTCTCTTGTATTTTATTGAGGTTATAGCTAAACTAATTTAGCCATATTATAGCTAAACCAATTTCTTCCAAAAATATTAAAAAGAAAATCCAAACATTAGATATAAATGGAAACGAAAGGTAGAGCATCAAAGAATTCACAGGATTTGTACGAGAAGAATGTATTGAGGTTGAATGGCAATCAAGAGATACAGAATTATAATTTTTTGAAGAATACGGAAGAAATTGAGAAAAAGTTGGAAAAGTATAAGACAAATACGAAGAAGACCTACTACATTTCGATCGTATCCACATTAAAAGGCAGACCAGGTTATGAAGATGCTTTCAAATATTATTATGACAAGATGATGGCAATCAATAATGAGAATAGAGTGAATGTCACGAAGAACGAGACACAAAAAGAGAACTGGATCTCACAAGATCAAGTGAGAGAAGTTTTCGAAAAATTGAAGGAAGAATGCGAACCTATATGGAAGATGAAAAAGCTGACAGAGAAGGAATTCAAGATAGTAAGCGATTTTGTTTTGTTATCACTCTATGTATTGAACCAACCTCGAAGAAATCAAGATTACCAGATGATGAAAGTAGAAAAGAAACCGGTAGACAAGGATTACAACTATTTTGATCTTTCTTCCAAAACATTTACATTTAACCAGTACAAGACCAGTGGAACATACGAAACTCAAACGACATCAGTTGCTCCCGAATTATTCGAGATTCTATCCAAATATTGTAAGAAGTTACATCCTAAAAGGAAAGAGAAATCCTATTTCTTGTTATGCGATTTCGAAGGCAATCAGTTAAAAAGCAACCAAATCACAAAAATATTGAACCGCATTTTTGGTGCCAACATTGGTTCTTCGATGTTAAGAAATATCTTCTTAACAAAAGAGTTCAAAGAAGTATCAGAAAAATTACGTGATACAGCCCATAATATGGGAACAAGTGTAAATATGATCTTGAACAATTATACCAAATTGGATTAGTTATAGCTAAACTAATTTAGATATAAAGGATATAAAGATTTGTTATTATATAAATAAAAATGGACGAAAAATATTTGGATACAAATGTGTATTTAAAATCCAAGAGTATGTGGAAAAGTATGTATGAAGAAGACTATGATCCAGAATTAAGAAAAGCCTTCTTCGACTGGTTTGAAGAAAGAAAAATAGATCTTCCTCATTTGTTAAAACACTTAAAGGAAACTGCCTACAACATGGGCACATCTCCTCATTCAATTATATTTGTGTATACCAAGTGGGAAGAAAAAGAAAATCCATTTCAAACGGCACTTGATTATGTATATAAAAAATACAAACCAAGATTTCAACATCATCACAACAAAAATAAAAAATCTTAAATGTATAGCAAACTCAATTATATATAAAAATAAGTAATTAGAATTAGATATTCCAGACAAAGAATATCTAATTTAGATATTAATATCTATTATTGGATTTTCTATTTAGCATAAATTCCGGAATTTATGCTAAATAGAATATCTTTTATTGGATATATGTTATTATTAGAATATCTAATTTGGATATTATTATCTAATTTAGATATTTCAGCATATGGAATATCTAAATCGACAAATACTTATTTATATATAATTGAGTTTGCTATACTTTTATCCGTCAATTTACGGACCTATTTTAACGGATAAATTATTTCAACAAGTGTTTAAGTTTTCCCTTACTTATGTGTTTACCTCCTTCTGCGTGTTCGTGATGTTTGTGGTGTGGGTGATGCTTCTTGTGATGAGCTCTCATATATTTTCCAACTTGGGCAAGATGCATTCTTCCACCTACGGTTCTGGCATATAGCTGCTCATCCACAACATTTTCAGTTGGTTCACTCTTGGCTTCCAAAACAGTCTCTCTCGACAGGACACCAGTGAATAGCTGCGTGTTGCCTAATTGAGTGACAGCGAAACCTTCGTTGAGCACCATAAGGATGCCTTCGGGCTGGACTTGGAAAGGATACTGGTTAGTGACACCTTGTATCTGGATTTGGACGTTGAACTGTCCAATTGAGCCGTTAGACAATAGACCATTTAGGGATAGATCTTTCGCAGGATTAATGACGATCATTGACCCGAGGGTAGGAACAGTGACAGAAGCACCGGATTGGACGGCTTCGGCTTGTCCTCTAAAAGCATAGTAGGACTGGTTGCTTCCGTTAGCCTTTGACAAGTTGTAAAGATTGGCAATGTTGGCACTGGCAAGTAAACCAGACTGGTTGTTAAATGTTATGCTTATAGTAGATGCTGACAAAAACCCATCAGTGTATGCCCAGTTCTGCGAGCTGATAGGGACACGCAAAGCAAACACCATAAGAGAAGGAACCTGTGATAGCTGGATGTTTTGGAATGTAACGTTGTATCCACCAGTATTGGCCGCCATAACTGGTGAGTTGGAGGCGGGTGAGATGTATCTATCGTATGATGTGTAGTTGGTGACACTCTTGGTGCTGACCTGCGAGTATTGTAAGTCTGATAGGGTCAAGAAGTTGAAAAGAAGTTTGGAGTTAGTAAAACCGAGACCATTGGAAGAAGGAACACCAAGAGAGATCGAGGTAATGTAAGAAGACCAACCAGAACCACCAGCTGAAATATTACCAGTCGTCCAAACTTTGGAGCAGGCAGAGTCGACGTTAAGGGTCATTGCGATGTTGTTAAGACCAATCAAACCAGCTCTGTTAAAGTCATTGTTGATGAATGGTGACAAGGCCAAAAATGGTTCAGTAATGCCCTTAAATGTTAGATAGATAACCCAAGTGTTGTTAGCACCAGTAGAGATAAGGGAACTATCCGTGTAAGTTCCTGCTACATATCTATTAACAACCATAGTCACAGGATAAGCTCCATTGGGGGTTCTGGCATTATCGTAAGCCATATCGTTCAAGTTGCCCATAGGGTTAGAGTTTGACAAAACAGCATCACTGTATGATCCCCAAGTCTCATTCACAAAATCAGGAGAAGTCGAGTTCATCTTATCAAGATTCTTCTTATCTTCCAAAAGTTTGATAAATGGAAGAACATCCTTATAGTTGGTTGACGAGGTGGCGTTGTTGATTGTAAGGGAAGCAGTCGTGAAAAGAGATTGAAGAGGGTAAGAGTTAAGAGCATCGGTGACACCATATTGCATAACAGATGAACCGGTTGGTACATTTGCGGCATTGACGGTCAAATTTAAATCTGATTGAAGAAGAACTCTCGCATCAGAGCAGATCGATTCACTTGGGATTTGAATATTTGCCGTAAGGGAGGAATTACTGGCACTGTTAAAAGGAAACTGTTGGTAAGTGCTTTGCTGAGCCCCGTTGTATACGCCAAAAGCTATTTCACTTGTAAGATCCGCTACTCTCTCATCCGTGATAGTCACCGTTTTCATATCTGCGTGGGACATTATACTTTTGAAGGAGATAAAATTTTCGTTTTTTTTCACTTTTTATACATTTCTTGCCATGCTTAAAGCATTCGACTTCTTCTTAAAAAACCCCATCTTCACAAAAGCATACGAACCCGACCTTAAAGCAATTGGACGAAGAATTCCAATTCTTCCTCTATACCAAAATTTCCAGTCTATCTGATAGAGAGGGTTATGGTCAACCATCTCAAAAAGTTGATAGATAGTTGGGTTGTACACAATAGCATTATCATATTGTGCTCCATTTACGCTATGATCCAAAATTATCCTTTGAGTAGTAGAATTGCTTTGAGGGAAACTGACTGGTTGTTGGTCAAATGTCACTTGTGGTATACCAGTTTGTACTCTTTCACTTGGAACAAATGATGTTGTGATAACAATAGCTTCTACTGTTCCCCATAAATCAAGTGAAGAAATTTCTTGTGATACCAATGTATTAAGTCCACTGGTTGTTCCTGTATTTGAGTTGACGATGAGTTTGGATTGGATTTGTCCATCAAATACAACATCAAATGCTGGGAAGTTAAAGAGGAAATAGAGTGATTGGTTTAAATAAATGTTGATTGCACCTGCTACTGCATATTGTGCCGTGACGAGTTTTAATGTAAATAGTTTGGTGGTTGGATCGAATGATAGAACAGGCTGGCCGTTTGCTGGAAGAGAGGGAGCCAAAGCTCTTAATTGGTTGTAACAAATCGTAAAGGCTGTATTCACCAAACCCATAAAATACTGATAGGAATAGATATCATAATAACCGGTATCATTATTAGGCAAACCATTAGGATAAGCAGATGGTCCTAATGGTGGAACTGGTATCTGATTTTGAGGGATAAACTCTACATACGTTCGAATAATAGTGCCATCGTATTCCAATGTAACCGCATATTCAGTAAGGTTTGGATCACTTTGATTTGGTTGAATTGCTGGCGTTATAACTGGTACATCAGCAGTATCTAAATTAAAGGAAACTACTGTTCCATAGTATTCATCTGGATTGTAAAGATAAGGAATAGTTCTAACTTGGTTATATTCAGCATAAGGAGTGTTTTGGGTGGATGATGCATTAGCACTTATCATATCAAAATAGACAACATCTGGTGATTCATTCATAATTAAGGGAAATAATAAAAAATAATTATTTTTATTGTCTTTTTATTTATTATAAATGACTTCCTATATGAGCCCAAATATGATACACGAGATCAACGCTTCCAAAAAGTCCTTTATTAAGGACACCCCTCAATACCACAACAATGAATTTATTTCTCAACAACAGAAAAGGTTTAGTAATCGCAAGAGCAACGGAGCTCACCCCTTTTCTCAACAGCCATCTCAAACCTTCTTCGAAGATCCTCTTGTTTCAGGATCTACTCAACATTTTAACACCTTTTTGGAATTTAATAACAGATCGGTTTCGTCAAGTGTTAAACACAAGGCACACGGTGGAGCTTTGATGTATGAACAACCAAAAGGCGGTGACCTTGAATCTGATAGTGACGGAGAAAGTAGTGAAGGCGAATATTCAAGTGAAGACGAAGAATTTGGCGGCGCAATGCATCACAAACATCACGCTCACGCTCATCTTCACAAATTATCCAAGAAACAGCTACAACAGATGGCCATGGGTGGAAAATGCGATGAAGGTGCTGGATTATATTCTGATTATATTAAGCCTGCCGGTAAATTTGTTGGAAATACATTATACAGCATCGGTAAAGAGGTGTTTAAAGAAGTAGTTGTCCCAGTGGCTAAGGAAGCTGTTAAAAAGGCTGTGGTTGGAGCTGTCACAGGTGGTTCTGAAAAAAAGAGAGGTAGACCAAAGGGTTCTAAAAACAAGCCTAAACAAGCCCCTGTGGAAGATAAGAAGGCACACGCTATATCTGCTGTTGAAGCTCTTGTTAAGAAGGTCGAAGAACCTGTCCTTGATATTATGCCTCTTGGAAAGAAAGAAAGAAAGCCAAGAGCTAAGAAAGTAAAGAATTTGGAAGAAGAGAAGAATAGAGTTGAACATGAAATCGCCTTCGAAGAAGGTAAGAAAATGGGTGAAAAGAAGAAAAGAGTTGCGAGTGACCGTGTCAAGAAAAGAGCCGAGATTGTTAAGAAGGTAATGAAGGAACACGGACTTAAACTTGGTCCTGCCAGCAAATACGTAAAGGAACACGGATTGGCTTAAATCTTAAAAAGATATATTTTTTATCTCTCGTATAATTATGGCAGTTCGAACTATCGAGAAAGGTGTTCTTAACATTGATACGATTGTATTTAACGACGGGACAACACAGAGTTCGGGGACTTCCCTTGCTCCTACCTTGACAATTCAAGATGGAAATGTCGTAAGTGAAGGAAACATTGTCCCTACGACTGGATACGGACTTTTTATAGGAATGCCTACCGATCCTTGGCAAAGGATATATCTTCCAAATTGGTATGTAGGTAGTGACGGTGCTGAAAATTTGGCTTCGTATCAACTTGCTCCTGATGGCGTTGTAATCGACGGAACTTTGAATTATCTAAATTACAGACTTTATCAGAGAAGTTATAGTGGACTTACGATTGGAGATACAATCCCTGATGATGCCAAACAGTTTATCGTCTCAAAAACCGGAACTGGAACTACACTTTTGACATTGACACTTCCTGCCACGAGATTACAACCTGTTACGATTGTTAATACAAATGTGACTTCTGGTGCTTTGATAGTAAATGTCATTGGTTCAGCAAGCGAAACTATATATAACGGGACTGCTAGCGGCCAATTGTTTGTAATGGCTGATGGTGGTGTATCAACATTCTATTATTGTAATGTCACCACACCTAAGATTTTTGTTGGGTAAGTCTTTCTGGAAAATTAAGGATACCAAAATCCTTAATGTTCTGTATGATAAAGTTGTCATAAGCTATACCTGCTTCTTCTTCCGTGTCAAAGCGTCCTAGGTTTTTTCGTTTATTGTTAAACCTGACACCTGCTCTCCATTTTTTATTTACTTTATCATAATGAACTCCTTTGTATTTGGAAGAATGTTCCTTCATTTGGACATTGAAACTGTTTTCGGATTTGGTGCACCACCTCAAATTATCTACATGATTGTCTGTAACGATACGATTGATGTGATCTACACAAGGTTTATCTTCGGGGTTTGGAAGAAATGATTGTGCTACAAGACGATGTATCCTGTGTTTTTTCCCCTTACTTCCTCCCAAATGGACTTGAAAATACCCTTTTCCGGCTTTATGTTTAGGAAGTATCCTTTCTCCTTTTCTGACTTCTCCTTCACTTGATACTTCGTAATCAGTGTTTTCTATTTGTTTCCACATCTCTTACATATTATTATAGAATACAATTTAAATCAATTTTTATCTTTATGTAATGCATGAGCGCCCGTACCGTGAAGGGATCTAAGATAGAAGTATCAGCAGTTCAATTTACTAATGGGATTACACAAGACGTTCCTTTTACAACAGATCAAGGAGCTTATATGTGGTGTGCTAATGCTGCTAGTATGAATGTAAATATGGCAAATCATTCACTAGATAATGTGATGAGTATGTCAGTTGTAAATGGTGATATTACGATAAACCATAACATAGAACCTAGTCAGACACTCATTACGAATAGTGATGTGCTCGTCAATGGTGTCAGTTTCAATCCTAACACTTGGTCGGATTATTCTGCTGTAAATAACGTAAATATGGAAAATTATAGTTTTATTGATAGTGTAGGATCTGCTGGACATTCTGGGCAATTTTTGACAAATGACGGCGGAGCATTGAAATGGGCTGGGCCTTTGATTGGTCCTACTGGTCCCACTGGTCCTCAGGGCATTCAGGGTATTCAAGGAATAAAAGGAGATACAGGAGCGACAGGAGCGACAGGATTACAAGGAATACAAGGAGACACAGGATTAAAGGGCGATAAAGGAGATACAGGAGCGACAGGATTAAAGGGTGATAAAGGAGATACAGGAGCGACAGGATTACAAGGAATACAAGGAGACACAGGATTAAAGGGCGATAAAGGAGATACAGGAGCGACAGGATTACAAGGAATACAAGGAGATACAGGAGCGACAGGATTAAAGGGCGATACAGGAGCAACAGGAGCTACTGGACCAACAGGATTACAAGGAATACAAGGTCCAACAGGATTAACTGGACCACAAGGAATAAAAGGAGATACAGGATTACAAGGAATACAAGGAGATACAGGAGCGACAGGATTAACTGGACCACAAGGTCCAACAGGATTACAAGGAATACAAGGAATACAAGGAGATACAGGAGCGACAGGATTACAAGGAATACAAGGAGATACAGGAGCGACAGGATTACAAGGAATAAAAGGAGATACAGGAGCGACAGGATTAACTGGACCACAAGGTCCAACAGGATTACAAGGAATACAAGGTCCAACAGGATTACAAGGAATACAAGGTCCAACAGGATTACAAGGAATACAAGGTCCAACAGGATT